>JGI20159J14440_10000923_pt1 | contig 21923 bp, 19 predicted proteins | sample COG_09_FD_14440 | JGI IMG/M metagenome (IMG submission 14440) | reverse complement strand
ATTCCTGAAAATGTTCCTGTAGTAAGGATAGTTGACCCTTATATGGCTAAATCAATGAGTCATTGGGTTTTGTTATCCATATTAAATATAATAAGAGAAACTTATGGGTATTTTAGTCAAGAAAATACAAAAACATACCAGCCAAGAGATGAAAAGAGCTTTTTATCATTAAAAATTGGAATTTATGGTATTGGAGCTATTGGTAGTGTGGTAGCTAAAGATCTTAGCTATATGGGTTTTAATGTACAAGGTTGGAGCAGAACTAAAAAAAAAATTAAGACAATTACATGTTTCTCCGGAAATGAGGGCTTTACCGAATTAATCACAAATAGTGATATTCACGTTTGTCTCCTCCCACTAACGCCGTCAACAGAAAATATCTTCAATAAACATATATTTATAAACATGAAAAAAGGATCGTGTTTTATTAATGCTGGCAGAGGTGAGCATGTTGACGAAAATCATTTATTAGATAGTTGTAGATCAGGACATATTTCGAATGCTGTTTTAGATGTCTACAAGAATGAACCTTTACCTAAAAACCATCCTTTTTGGAAACAAGACAATATTAGGTTATGGCCTCATGTTGCTGCTGAAACTAATCCAGATACTGCTGCTAAACAAATAGCTAACGCCATCAAATGTATTGATAATAATATTGTTCCACCAAACACGGTAGATAGAACTTTAGGTTATTAGATGTATGAATTTACTTTCCTTAGTTAAAGTTTATATTATATAATATTACTTTGCTTGGTGTTTTGGAGAGTGCTATGGACTTAAAAAATAGATTTATAAATTCAGATCAAATACGTGGTGCAATGATATTTGAATTTTTTAGCCCAGGTATTCCTCTAATATTAAAAAATGCTGGATGTGATTTTATTATATTTGATATGGAACATGGTGGACTTTCCTTAGAGCAATTTAAAAATTTGGCGGCTATAAGTAACGCGAATAAGATTCATCCTTTTATAAGAATACCAGAATTAAGTTATAACTATATAGCTAGAGCTCTAGACCTCGGAGCGGCTGGTATAATGACCCCTATGGTTAATAGTGCTGAAGAAGCAAAAACCATAGTTCAATCTTCTAAATATCCACCTTTAGGTGTGAGAGGGGCTGGATTTGGTTTTGCCCATGATAATTATGTGAATAAAAATCCATTGTCTTACATGCAAGAAGCTAATAAAAAACTCATAAATATTATCCAAATTGAAAATAGGTCAGGTTTAAAAAATGTAGAAGACATAGCTTCAATTGATGGTGTTGATTGTTTATGGGTTGGTCATTTTGATTTAACAAACTTTCTAGGAATACCAGGAGATTTCAAGTCTCCAATTTATTTAGATGCTATAAATAGAATTGTATCTGCAGCAAAATCGAATAATAAAAGTCTTGGTATAATGGTGAATAATAAGTCTGAAATTGAAATATATTCTAATCTTGGTTTTAATATAATTGCAGTAGGAACGGAAATGAAACTTTTAGGTGATGGAATATCGAATTTTTTAAACTAAAAATTAAAGCCTTATGGAGAATCTAAAATGTTCAAAGTTGGAATTTCTGGTGATTTGCTTAACAGCGAAAATAAACCCTGTTTTGGAGATGCTCCTCTAGAACTAATGAAAGTTAGAAAAGATATTGAAATTTCTTGGATGGATAAATCTATTAAAGAAATTTCATCTAAAATGGCATCACAATTTGACGCTATACTTCTTAATCTTCCAAAAGCCAATTCTGAGACTGTCTCAAAAAATGACTGTAAACTCAAAATAATTTCTCGTTTTGGTGTAGGCTTTGATTCTGTTGACATAGCCGCTATGAAAGAAAAAGGTATAATTGTAACTAATACGCCTAACGCCGTTAGAAGACCTGTGGCGGTTGCTGCTTTAACAATGATATTTGCTGTGGCAAGTAAATTGATAATTAAAGATAAACTGGTTCGAGAAGGAAATTGGAATGAAAGAACCAACAATATGGGGGTCGGCCTCTCAAAAAAAACTCTGGGTATTATTGGAGCCGGAAGCATAGGTACAGAAACAATAAAGCTTTCGAAGCCTTTTTTTAAAAATATTTTGGCTTACGATCCTTTTTTGTCGGAACAGCAAATTCATGAAAAAGGTGCTGTAAAATCAGATTTACATCAATTATCATCAAAGTGTGATTTTATTGTGATTCTCTGTAATCTTGATGAAAGCACTAAAGGAATGATAAACGAAACATTTTTATCAAGTATGAAAGAAAGTGCTTATATTTTTAATCTTTCAAGAGGTCCAGTTATCAATGAGAGGCATTTAGAAAAGGCATTAGAGAATAAAGTAATTTCTGGAGCAGGTTTAGATGTTACAAATACAGAACCTATATCATTAGATAGTAAGCTTTTGTCTTTTAGTAATGTTGTGATTACTCCACATGCATTATGTTGGACAGATGAATGCTTTAACGACATAGCTGAAGAAGCAATCAAATCTATATTAAATTTTATAGATAAAAAGCCAATATTAAATCAGGTTAATAAATAATGATTTAAGCAGCTTCATCTTGAATGGTTTGTGAAATTACAGCTATTGCACTTTGACTNGTCTTNCACCCTCTTAACTTAGTAATGAGCTCGCCTTTTTTTAGCAATCTCGATACAAGGGCAAGTGCTTGCAGATGTTTAGAACCGTTATTAGAGGGTGCTAAAAGTAAAAAAATGATATCTACCGGCTGATCGTCATTTGCATTGAAATCAAGACCACTCGACAAAATAGCTAAAAAACCTTTTGGTTTATCTAGTGAACTTTCAGTGGTGTGGGGAATGGCTATCCCATTTCCAACAGCTGTTGAACCAAGCTTTTCTCTTTTGATTAAGTTATCTAATATTGTTTTGTGGCTAACTTTAATTTCTCTTTCAGCTAATTTGCTCAAGGCGTCAAGGACATGTTTTTTACTTGAAGCATTAAAATCAACTAAAATTGATTCCTCTGACAAGATATCATTAATATTCATTTCTATATCCTATAAAAAACTTACCAAAATTAAATTAGTGAGTGTTGATAATACCATCAAACAAATCAGTCAAGAACATATTTAATAAAATTTGAGACTAAAAAAAACTATTTCCAAGATAAACATCTCTAACTCTTCTATCAGCTTTTACTTGGCTTGGAGTACCTGTCATTATCAGTGATCCATTAAATAGTATGTAAGCTCTATCTACTATATCCAATGTTTCTCTCACATTATGATCTGTAATTAAGACTCCTATATTTTTTGATTTCAATTTATTAATTAAATTTTTAACATCATTGACTGCAATGGGGTCTATGCCAGCAAGTGGTTCATCTAGCAAAATATAACTAGGATTCGTTGCCAAGGCTCTTGCAATTTCAACACGTCTTCTTTCTCCACCAGATAAGGTTGCACCATATGAGTTTCTTATATGATTAATATTAAACTCTGCCATTAGGTCTTCTAATATTTCATATTTTTCATTCGTTGTAATATTCAAAATTTCTAAAATAGATAATATGTTTTCTTCAACAGTTAAGCCTTTGAATATAGATGATTCTTGTGGTAGGTATCCAATCCCCTTTCTTGCACGGATATGCATCGGCAAGTGACTTATACTAGATTTGTTAAGTAAAATGTCTCCTTTATCACAATCTATTAAACCTGCTATCATATAAAAACAGGTAGTTTTACCCGCTCCATTAGGGCCAAGGAGTCCTACAGCTTCTCCTTTTTCAAGTTTCATAGAAACTTGATTAACCACAGCCTTTTTATCATAAGTTTTTGAAATAGAATCAATTAATAATCCATCTTTTAATTGTATTTGACGTTCATCAGGGAAAATATTAGTGTTTCTGTTGGAAATGTTACTTGATGAGTTAGCCTTCAATCTTTCTAATTCTTCTTTTAATGTACTCAGTTTAATCTCCCTTAACTTTATTTTTAGTGGGTGAAAATACTCCCTTTACACGTTGTCCTTTTTTTCGATTTCCAATTATGTTGCTTATGCCAGATTTAAGGTTTGTTATTCCCCTAGAACCTCTAATAGTTGATTTTTTATTAATTATAACAACGTTTCCCGTAAGTTTTATGATTTCATCCGAAGAGTTATAAACTCCTAAATCAGCTTTTGATTTTTGTCCTTTTTTTACATTTTCAATAACCACATTTCCCTTGGCGGTAGCCTTTTTTAAAGTTTGTTCTTTACCTGTAAAGTCTGCTTTAACGTTTTCTCCAAAAATTGTTGTTTTATTTGGTAAAGTGATTTTGACATTCCCGCTTGCTTCAGCTTTTTTATTTAAATCATTAAATTTAATCATTTTTGAAGATTGAATATGTCCTGATGGAGATGAAAAAGTTTGAAATGGCCCAGTTATCAATGCAATTTTAGAATTTAGATCATATGTCATAAATTGCCCTGTTGCTTTAGCTTTACCTTTTGTTAAAATAACATTTGTTTTAGCAGTTATTTTTGTTAATTTATTTTCGCCATTTTCTTCTATATATAAAGCTTTAACTAAATTTGCTTTTAGTATTAGGCCATCTTTTCTTAATATTACGTTCCCTTTTGCTAAGTAATACTTTTCTTTCTCAAACCATTCGAGGGATTCATCTGCCTCTACTGTAAGTTTAGATAATTTTTCTTTTTGATCCTCTTTTGATAAGGCAAGATATGGGCACAAAGAGAATATTAAATAAAATATTAAAAGATAAATTTTTTTAGGTTTCATTTTTTCTTGATAAAAGCATTGTCAAAACTGCTTTTCCTTTAATTTTAATATATTCCCCGTTCTTTCTTAAATCTAAACCGTTTCCGTTAATTTTGGTATTTCCTGAAATAATTTTAACTTTGTCAACTGTAGAAAAATTACCTTTTTTCAAGGTTCCAACTAAGGTTTTTGTTTCTAAAACAAAATTTCTTGCCTTTTTTATGATTCTTACTTTATTTGAAAAATCAAAGTTTTCATAGTTATTTGATACTATAGCATGACCTGCAACAATTTTTGTTAAAATACCATTTTTATCAATTGTAGTTAAAGAGTTTTCTAAAATAACTTTATTAGATTCAGTTTTACTCTCTTGGAGAGTTTCAGCTACTATTAAAAATTTTTCACCTCTTTTATTCTTTTGGTGAATTCGTACTCCACTAATTTTTTCTAAGTCTTCTTTTTTTGTTTTAATTATAGTATTATTATTGTTTTTATAAACTTCACTTATAAAAATATTAATTATAAAAATTAAAACTAAAGTTATGATTAATGAAGCAAAGATAAATTTCTTATTAATTAATTTAAGCATTTTCTCTAAAAACTTCTCTAAAATAATAAATAATTAATGTGAAAAAATATCTAAATTGTCAAAACCAGTTAAATCTAATTTTGATCTTGTTTTTAAAAAATCAAAACAAAACTTAGCTAAATCTTCTCTATTTTCACGTTGGAGAAGTAAATCTAACTTTTTCTTAATTTGGTGAAGATATAAAACATCGGAGGCAGCATATTTTAACTGTGATGGATTTAACGTTTTAGCTCCCCAATCAGAGGTCTGATTTTGTTTATCTAATTCAAATCCAAGTAAATCTCTACATAAATCAGCTAAGCCATGTTTTGCACCAAAAGTCCTTGTTAGCTTTGAAGCTATTTTAGTGCAATATATTGAACCATTTACTTCGCATATATTTTTTTCAATAGCAGCAATATCAAATCTAGCAAAATGAAATAATTTAGTTGATTTATTATCTCTAAATATTTTTTTTAAATTTGAAAAACTTTCTTTTTTTTTAATGGCCTCTGTTGTGATTTGTATAAGATGAGCATTTCCATCTCCACTTGACAACTGAACCAAACAAAGGCGGTCTCTTTGTAAGTTTAGTCCCATTGTTTCAGTATCTATAGCTATAACATTGCCAAAGCTTATGTCTGACGGAATGTCATTTTGATATAGAAAATAAGTCATTTATTATATAGCAACACTTTAAAAAAAATATAAAAGTTATAATATCATATTATGCTAACAAATCACCTATATATTTTTATACTTGAAACAATTCATGAAGGTAAGATCAATGCGTTCAATTAAAAACAAAAAAATACTCATACTTGGAGGTACGGGTTTTCTAGGAAATAAATTAATTTCCTCATTGTTAAATGATAACTTACAAATCTATTTACTAGTTCGCAACAGGCGGGCACGTAATGATCTCCAGAAATATGAACCTAATCCAAATATAAAAATATTTGATTGGAAAGGGACTGATTCAACAATTATTGAAAAAATTTTGAAAGAAGTAAACAGCGTTATTAACTTATGTGGTATTCTTTATGAAAATAGGAATGGAGACTTCGATCGGGTCCACTCTGACCTTCCTTCTCTCTTAGGTGAATTATGTTCAAAAAATAACATTGAAACACTTGTTCATGTTTCAGCTTTGGGTGTTTCAGAGTTTTCAGATAGCAAATACTCAAGAAGTAAGGCTATTGGTGATAAAAGGTTATTAGAAAATTTTCCAAAGGCTAAAATATTAAGGCCTTCTTTATTATTTGGAAAAGGTGATAATTTTTTTGGTCAATTCTCTAAAATGTCATCAATTTCTCCTGCCTTACCTTTAATATCTAAAAACACAAGATTTCAGCCTATATTCGTTGATGATGTTGTTTTAGCGATAATTAAATTAATTTCAAACAAAGATATAAAAGGTAATATTTTCGAAATAGGTGGAAAATTTGCATATACTTTTGAAGAATTGTTGAAAATATTACTTGATATCAAAAATATAAAAAGGTTGTTAATACCTCTAAGTCCTAACCTTATGATTTTTCCGGCATTTTTTCTTCAACTTTTACCTAAACCACCATTTACCGTAGATCAGATGAAGCTTTTAAGGAAAGATAATATCTTAAATGGAAAGCATCCTGGTTTAGAGGCTTTAGACATAAAAGCCACAAGCATGAAAAAGGAATTAACAAAAATTACAAAAATTAAAATTTATTAAAAGTAAGCATATAATAAAATTGTTATTCCTAATATTATTCTATAAATGACAAAAATTTTTAGTGAAGCTCCACTTATCCATTTCATAAAAAAATTGATTGTTAAGTAAGCTGTAATAAAGCTAATTAAAATACCCAGAAGCATTTGCTTAGTAACAAAAACACCTGATTCATTGTATAAAGAGATTGTTTCAAGAGTAGTAGCTGCAATGATAACTGGTATTGATAATAATAATGAATATTTAGATGCATCATAACGACTAAATCCACTTAAAAGGCCAGCGGTTATAACAATTCCTGATCGGCTTGTTCCAGGAATTATTGCTAAAGTTTGAGCTAATCCTAAAATTAATGCATCTTTTAAATTTAAGTTGTTAATTAACTTCCTAACTCTAAGATTTTTATCTGCAAGTCCTAACAAAATTCCAAAAACTAAGGTTGACCAACCAATAATTTCAAGGTTGCGGATTATATTTATATCAAATAAATTTACTAAAAAACCTATAATAACAATAGGTACGGTACTTATAATTAAATTTTTAAAATCAATGAAACCCCTATAATTATCTCTGTCGGGAGATATAGTTTCTAAAAATATCTTTAAAATATCTTTTTTTAAATATATAATAACTGCTAGAAGAGTTCCGAAATGTAAAGCAACATCAAAGCTTCTATTTGTTGTGAAATTAGTAAAAAACTTGGGGAATAATATCAAGTGAGCACTTGAAGAAATAGGGAGAAACTCCGTAATTCCTTGTATCATTGACAATATTACAATTATTTCCCACATCTATCAATACTCTATAAATATATTTTAAATCATTATTAGACTTAAATATTGCTATAATCTAATAAAAAATTAATAATTACATTATAATTATATAATGAAACTTTGTACTTTTTTGAGTTATTTTAATAATGATTTGGAACAGAAAAAACCCATATTTAGCAGAAATATATGAGTGCCAACTCTTGTCTGGTGAGAAATCAAATAGAGAGATACGACATTATGAAATTGATCTTGGTAATAGTAAAATAAAATATGAACCAGGTGACAGCTTAGGAGTGATACCCAAAAACAATCATGAATTAATAAATTCTATGATATCTAGGCTTGATGCATCTTCATCAACTATACCCGATGGATATGATAGCTCTTTATTTGATTTATTAGAGAATGATTATGAAATTTTAACTCCTACAAATAGACTTATCCACTTCATTAATGAAAACACGCTACACAAAAAACTTAATGATATTATTTTAAGACAAGATAAAGAAGCACTAGCGAAATTTAAATATGGAAAAGACATCCTAGATTTTATGAATTTAGACAAGAGCTTGAAGATAGATTTAAATGTTTTTTTAAGTCTTTTGAAACCTATTCAACATCGAGCTTATTCAATATCCTCAAGTTCATTAGTACATCCTAATCAAATTCACTTGACTGTTTCTACAGAGCGGTGGAGCAATAATTCACGCAGTTATGGGGGGGTATGCTCTACTTTTTTATCAGACAAATGTTTAAAAGGTTCAAAAATTAAAATCTTTTTAATACCTAATAAACTTTTTAGACTTCCAAAAGATCAAAAAAAACCAATAATAATGATTGGTCCTGGAACTGGCGTTGCACCATTCATGTCATTTTTACAAGAAAGAAAGGCAAATAGAAGCATTGGAAAAAACTGGCTTTTTTTTGGAGCACAAACACAAATGAATGATTATCTTTATTGCGATCAAATTAAACTAATGAAAAAAGATAATATTTTACAAAAGTTAAATTTAGCATTTTCAAGAGATCAGAAAGAAAAAATTTATGTCCAAGATAAAATGTATGATGAAAGATCAGAATTTTTTCAATGGATTGAAAACGGTGCTTTTTTATATGTATGTGGAGATGCACATAAAATGGCTAAAGACGTGGACTCGATGTTGCACAAAATAATCAGATCACAGTTAGACTGTTCCTATGAAGTATCTGTGGATTATATAAAAAATCTTAAAAAGGAAAAAAGATATCTTTTAGATGTCTACTAATTTAAATATCGTAATGATTTTGAGGTGGTTTTATGAAGTGGGATAGATTACGTTTATTTAATATNGTTGCTCAAACAAGGAATATTACTGAAGCATCTTATATTTTACATGTAAGTCAATCTGCTTTGAGCAGGCAGATGAAAGCTTTAGAAAATGAGTTAGGAGTGAAATTATTTTTTAGAAATTCAGATGGAATTTCGTTAACTAAAGCTGGTATGCGTCTTTCGTCTTCTGTAGAAATATTGGCATCTGATATTAGTAAAACACATAATCAACTTTTAGAAGATATGGATGTTCCATCTGGTAGATTAAATATAACAGCAACAAATGCTTTTGGTGCGTTGTGGGTTGCACCTAGAATGTCAAAATTTAAAACTTTATATCCTGATATTAATGTAGCTCTTAGCCTAAGAGACTCAGAACCTAGGGTTACTAACTTTAATTCTGATGTGGAGGTAAGAATGACGCCGAGTGTATCACAGGATGATATTCAAATTAAGTTAGCAAACTGTAGGTACAAAATATTTGCATCCAATGATTATATTTCGAAAAATGGATACCCTAAGACAAGTAGTGACTTAGATAATCATAAAATAATTTCTTATGGAGAAGATGCACAACCACCTTTAGATAGGCATAGATTAAATTGGTTACTAACTATAGGTAAAGAAAATAAAAGACCAAGAAAACCAGTTTTTGAAGTTTCTAGCATATATGGAATAGCCAAAGCTACTGAAGTAGGAATGGGAATTGCCTCATTACCTGATTGGATGGAATTTGAAATGATCGCTCTTAAAGAAATTTTATCACAATTAGAAGGTCCTGAAATGTCAATTTCATTGTGTTTTAACTATGAATTAAGAAATGATGCCAGAATTAATGCTTTTAAAAATTTTATGTTAAAAGAAGCAGAAGCTATTAATTAATGTGTTAATCACTTTTGGAATGCATTTAATGCATACCTGTCATTTAATGATATGTTTTACAATCGTTAATAAATGAATTAAATTGCTCCTCCATTTGAAGGGATTAAATAGTTCAAATTTTGTGTCATAAATAATTATTTACTAAAATGTAAATATGTTCAGAGGAATATAAATGTCAAAAATTAATTTTAATAAAATGGGTTTTCCTGAAGAGTATGGCCTATACGACCCCAAAAATGAGCACGAAAATTGTGGTTTTGGTTTTATAGCAAATATTAAAAATGAACCTAAGCATGAAATAGTTCATCAAGCCCTTGAAATTGTTCATAATCTTGATCACAGAGGAGCAGTAGGGGCTGATCCACTTGCAGGTGATGGTGCTGGAATATTGATTCAAATACCTGATCAATTTTTTAGAGATGATTTTGCTAGAAATGATATTACTCTTCCTAATATTGGAGATTATGGTGTTGGAATGGTTTTTTTCCCACAGGATAAAACTAGAGCAGATTTAGCAAAAAAAGCAATTGAGCAAACTATTTCCAACGAAGGACAAATATTTATTGGATGGAGAGATGTTCCAACTGATGACATTGTCCTTGGAGAAACGGTTAAACATAATGCACCATTAATTAAACAATTTTTTATTCAAAAAGGTACTAATTGTAAGGACGAGAAACAATTCCAAAGGAAATTGTACGTTATTAGAAAACAAGCGCATTTTTTACTACATAGTAAAAAAATTGAAGATTGGGATGACTTTTATATTGTATCACTTTCGTCGAGAACGATTATTTTTAAGGGTATGGTTTTAGCACCAAATTTGTCAAAATTTTATATTGATTTCCAAGACTCAAATTTTAAAACAGCGATAGCTTTATTTCACCAAAGATTTTCAACCAATACGTTTCCTTCTTGGAGGCTTGCGCAACCCTTTAGATATTTATGTCACAATGGTGAAATAAATACTGTAAAAGGTAACATAAACTGGATGAATTCCAGAAAACACAATATGACATCAGAAGTTCTAAAAGATGACTTGAAAAAATTGTGGCCTATTATTGAAGAGTCCCCATCAGATTCTTCAACTTTTGATAATGCATTAGAGCTGCTAGTTATGGGTGGATATTCTCTTCCACATGCGATGATGTTAATGATACCAGAAGCATGGAAAGATAATGATCTGATGGATGATAATAGGAAATCATTCTATGAGTATTATTCAGCTTTAATGGAGCCGTGGGACGGACCTGCTGCAATGGCATTTACTGATGGAGTACAAATAGCAGCAACACTTGATAGAAATGGTTTAAGACCAGCGAGGTATGTAGTAACCAGTGATGATTTAGTTATTATGTCTTCTGAAGTTGGAGTTTTACCTGATATACCTGAAGAAAAAATAGTAAATAAATGGCGTCTTCAGCCGGGAAAGATGCTTTTAGTTGATTTAGAACAACAAAGAATTATTTCTGATGAAGAACTCAAAGATGAACTCACGTATTCTCATCCTTATCAAGAATGGTTAAATAATACTCAAATTAACTTATCATCTTTGCCGTCAGAAATTAGTCCAATGACCCCTGAATCTTCTGTTTTGTTAGATTTGCAACAAGCTTTTGGTTATAATAAAGAAGACCTTAAGTTTTTTTTAGAGCCAATGATAGTGCAGGGTCAAGATCCAATTGGATCTATGGGTCGTGACATTCCCTTAGCAACTTTGTCAGATAAAAATAGACTTTTATATGATTATTTTTTCCAAAACTTTGCTCAAGTTACTAACCCCCCAATTGATCCAATAAGAGAAGAATTGGTAATGTCTTTGGTAAGTTTTATTGGGCCAAGACCCAACTTATTAGACCTAAAGTCTGGTGGAAAACAAAAACGTTTAGAAGTTGATCAACCAATCCTTACAAATATGGATTTAGAAAGAATACGAAGGATTGAAAATCACTTAGATGGATCTTTTAAAACATATACCTTAGATATTTGTTACAGAAAAGATAATGATAAGAAGAACGACTTAAAAGGTATAGTCTCTAAACTTTGTGCCAAAGCTGAAAAAGTTGTCCGTGAAAATGGTTATAATATTATAATTCTTTCTGACAGAAACGTTGATAAAGAACATATTGCCATTCCTGCATTATTAGCAACAAGTGCAATTCATCATCACCTTATAAAGCAGGGACTTAGGACTGAAGTTGGTATAGTGGTTGAGACTGGTGAAGCTAGAAGGGTACATGATTTATGTTTGTTGGCAGGTTATGGAGCAGAAGCTATTAATCCTTACTTAGCATTTTATTCACTTTCAGATATTGTTGAAAAGAATAGTATAAATATTAAGGAAAATGAAGCCCATATAAAATACGTAAAAGCAGTAACTAAAGGCATGTTAAAGGTTATGTCGAAAATGGGTATTTCGACTTATCAATCTTACTGTGGTGCACAAATATTTGATGCCGTAGGACTTTCAGCAGAGCTCATAGATAATTATTTCTGTGGAACCTCATCAAAAGTTGAAGGCATAGGTATTGAAGAAATACAATCAGAAACAGAAAAAAGACATGATCTAGCCTTTGGGGATTCACCATTATTAAGAAATGATCTAGATGTTGGAGGTGACTTAAGTTTTAGATTAAGAGGTGAAGAACATGTTTGGACTCCAGAAACAATTGGAGCTTTGCAGCATGCTGTAAGAAGTGCAGATTATAAAACATTTAAAAAATATTCTAAAAAAATCAATGATCAGTCAGTCAAACTTAAAAATTTGAGAGGACTTTTCAATTTTAATTCAAACTTAGAGCCCATCAGTATTGATGAAGTTGAGCCTGTAGCTGAAATTGTAAAAAGATTTGCTACAGGTGCTATGTCTTTAGGGTCTATTTCAACGGAAGCTCACACTACTTTGGCTATTGCCATGAACCGTTTAGGTGGCAGATCAAATACAGGAGAAGGTGGAGAAGAATCATCTAGATTTAAACCTATGGCTAATGGTGACTCAATGAACTCTAGGATTAAACAAGTAGCCTCTGGCAGATTTGGAGTTACAACAGAATACTTGTCTAATGCCACAGATATTCAAATTAAAATGGCTCAAGGTGCGAAGCCAGGTGAAGGTGGACAATTACCTGGTGATAAGGTTAATGATTTTATAGCTAAAATAAGGCATTCAACACCTGGGGTTGGTTTAATATCACCACCTCCCCATCACGATATTTATTCTATTGAGGACCTTGCTCAATTAATTCATGACTTGAAAAATGTAAATCCAGAGGCTAGAGTTTCTGTCAAATTAGTATCCGAAATTGGTGTTGGTACAGTTGCTGCTGGTGTAAGTAAAGCTTATGCTGACCACGTAACTATTTCAGGGCATGATGGTGGTACTGGAGCAAGTCCAATTACATCTTTATTAAATGCAGGCGGTCCATGGGAAACTGGTTTGGCTGAAGCACATCAGACACTTGTTATGAATAATCTAAGAGAAAGAATAGCCGTACAAGTTGATGGAGGCTTAAGAACAGGACGTGACGTTGTTATAGGGGGATTACTTGGTGCTGACGAATTTGGTTTTGCTACGGCAGCACTTATCTCTGAAGGATGTATTATGATGAGAAAATGTCATTTAAACACGTGTCCTGTTGGAGTTGCAACTCAAGATCCTGAACTAAGAAAAAATTTTACTGGAACCCCTGATCATGTTGTAAATTTTTTCGTATTTATTGCAAATGAAGTAAGAGAAATTTTAGCAGAATTAGGCTTTAAAAGTTTTAATGAAATTATTGGAAAAAGAGAGTTGCTTAACTTTGAAACTGCTGACCAACATTGGAAAGCGCATGGCGTAGATTTATCTAAATTAATAGTACCATTGGAAGCCGCTCCTAATGAAAAATTTTACAATTGTGAGTTACAAAATCATCAATTAGAAAAAGCGCTTGATAATATGTTAATTGAGAAAAGTAAAAGAGCAATTGAAGAGAAGCAAGCTGTAAAAATCGAATCTAACATTCAAAACATTAATAGAACTGTAGGAGCAATGCTTTCAGGTAGAATAGCAAAAAAATATGGTCATGAAGGCCTTCCACATGATACCATTAATGTAAATTTTACAGGTAATGCAGGCCAAAGTTTTGGTGCATGGTTATCCAAGGGTGTCACTTTTAACCTTGAAGGAGACGCTAACGATTATGTTGGTAAAGGGCTGTCAGGAGGTAAAATTTCTGTTTTCAAACATAATAAAAGCTCAATTATTTCAGAAAAAAATATTATTGCAGGGAACACAGTTTTATATGGAGCTATATCAGGTGAATGTTATTTAAATGGTATAGTAGGCGAACGTTTTGCAGTCAGAAATTCGGGAGCTACAACTGTAGTTGAAGGTTGTGGAGATCATGGCTGTGAGTATATGACTGGAGGAGTTGTTGTTGTTTTAGGAAAAACAGGAAGAAATTTTGCAGCAGGCATGTCAGGTGGTATTGCCTATATTCTAGATGAAGATAATACTTTTGCATCTCATTGTAACAAATCAATGGTTGAACTTGAGTCTCTGGCAGAATTATCTTTGAATTCAAAATGAAAAACAAATTGAATATAACAATGATTTATTGAGTTTTGATGTATCACGTTTAAAAATTACTATTCAAAATCATGTAAAATTTACTAAGAGTGAAAAAGGAAAGCTAATTTTAAGTAATTGGGAGAAATATTTGCCATTGTTTGTGAAAATCACCCCTTTTGAATTCAAAAGAGCTTTAAACGACAGAAAAGAAAAAATAATGATAAATAAAATTGCTGGAGAATAAAATGGGTAAAGCTACAGGTTTTATGGAACTAGACCGCGTTGAAAGAGATTACGAAACGGTTGAAGATAGAATTAAACATTTTAAAGAATTTATGATTCCATTGGATCCTAAAGAAGTATCTAAGCAGGGCGCTCGATGTATGGATTGTGGAATACCTTATTGTCATCAAGGTTGTCCAGTTAATAATCTGATACCTGATTGGAATGACATGGTTTACAGTGGAAAATGGAAAGAGGCACTTGATTTATTGCACTCCACTAATAATTTCCCTGAATTTACAGGTAGAATATGTCCTGCGCCATGTGAAGCTTCTTGTACATTAAATATTACTGATAATCCTGTGGCTATCAAAACAATTGAATGTTCCGTAGTAGATAGAGGTTGGGAAGAGGGTTGGATAAAACCTCAATTATCATTAAAACATACAGATAAAAAAGTTGCGGTAATTGGATCAGGCCCATCCGGACTTGCTTGTGCACAGCAACTTGCAAGGGCAGGACATGCTGTAGTTGTATTCGAAAAAAACGAAAGAATTGGTGGACTTCTTAGAATTGGAATTCCTGACTTTAAAATGGAAAAAACTCTAATTGATAGAAGAATGGCACAAATGCAGTCTGAAGGAGTGGAGTTTAGAGTTAATAGTCACGTTGGCAAAAATATTAGTATAGATAGTTTAAATAAAAATTTTGATGCAATTGCTTTTTGTGGAGGATCTGAACACCCAAGAGATCTTCCCGTTGAAGGTAGAGAATTATCGGGCATTCACTTTGCCATGGAGTTTCTGTCTCAACAAAATGACAGGGTATCTGGAAAAATTGTAAATGCCGATATCGAAATTTTAGCTAAAGGAAAAAATGTTCTTGTAATTGGTGGAGGAGACACGGGTTCAGATTGCGTTGGCACATCGAACCGGCAGGGCGCTAAATCTGTTACACAATTAGAATTACTTGATCAGCCTCCTGAGAAGGAAAATAAAGCTTTAACATGGCCAAATTGGCCAATGAAATTAAGAACTTCAACATCTCACCAAGAAGGTTGTGAAAGAAATTGGTCGGTTTTAACTAAATCTTTTGATGGTAATGATGGCAAAGTAACTAAGTTAAACTGTGTAAATGTAAAATGGTCTAAAGATGATGATGGGAAAATGACAATGTCTGAGATTGCGGATTCAGAATTTTCATTTGAAGCAGATCTTGTTTTGTTAGCAATGGGTTTTGTTCATCCAATTCATGAAGGTTTGATTAAAGATCTAGGCGTTAAGTTAACCTCCTCAGGCAATTTAGAGGCTGACGAAGTTAAATATAAAACATCTATAGATAAGTTTTTTGCTGCAGGTGATTCAAGACGTGGTCAATCCTTAGTTGTATGGGCAATTAAAGAAGGCAGACAATGCGCTTACTCAATAGATGAATATCTTATGGGAAAATCTGAACTACCTAAATAATTTGATCTTTTTTTATTGATTTAATTATAGTTACATATAAATAGTATTTTTTGTGATAAGTCTTAAAAGATAATTTGTGTGATGACTAATATTAAAATAAGAAATGAAACTAGTTCTGATTATTCACAAAAATTAAGTATATTAGATGCTTGTTTTGGTCCATCTAGGTTAAATAGAACAGTTTATATGTATAGGAAATCATCTCCTATTGAAGAACTATCACTTATATCATGTTTTGAAGAAGACCCATCTAAAGTAATTGGAACAATAAACTTCTATAGAGTTCTTATTAAAAAAATAGATTGTTTATTATTAGGACCTCTAGCTGTTGATAAAAAATTTCAAGGATATGGTTTTGGTAAAAAATTAATTCAGATAGGACTTGAGAAAGCTAAATTAAACAATGAAACAATTTGTTTCGTTTCAGGGGAATATGACTATTATAACGAATTTGGGTTTGATAAACTAATTAATAAAGGGCTGGATATATCGATACCAGGACCTTTATCTTATGATGGTTTACTAATTTGTGAGTTAAAATACAATGCGGCTAGTTTATTAGAACAAAATTCAAAATTATTACCTCTAATAGAATAGAATTTATACTTTACAGCATTTATTTATATTCGAGATTAGCGTTATTAAATCAATTTGGGATAATTATAAATCTAGATCTCTTTTAATGTTTTTTTTATTATATCGATTATCATATCTAATTGGTTCTCTTCAGATAGTCTATGACCTGCTTCTTTATCTAATAATAAACTGACATTTTGAGAACCTTTAATTTTTTCTAAAATTTTTATACTTATACTATATGGAACATCTTCATCTTTCATGCCGTGATATAAATGAACAGGTCCTTTGAATAAAATGTCTTCAGATAAAGTTAAATTTTTAAAGCTATCTTTTATTAATTTGTAAGAAAAAAAATGATTTATTTCATTGGAGTCAATAAAATTAATGTTTTTATTTGTTACAAGTTGTCTTTTTTGTATTGTATTCATGTTTTGCCAAATTAAGCTTTGGGGAAAATCTGGAGCAGGAGCTAAACCGATCATTGCAGACACTTTTTGAGGTAAAAGCTTTGATAACATTAACATTACCCATCCGCCCATAGAAGAACCTATTAATATTTGTTTACCTTTAGTAAGTTTTTTTATCAAAAATTCTGCATCTTTATACCAATCTGTAAAACACGTATTATTTAAATTATTAGAAGAAAGTCCATGACCTGAATAATCAAATCTTAGAAAGCTGTGATTGCAATCTTTTGCCCATTTTTCAATAAAAAGTGCTTTTTTACCTTGCATATCTGACCCAAAACCACTTAGAAAGACGATACTATTTTTTTTTCCGATGCTCTGGTTGTATGCTATTTTGCTACCATGTGGAGTTACTATAAAGTCTGTCATTAAAAATCCATTCGATTTAAGGTTAATAAGATGAGTAAAAATAAATATACCATAGCCCAAATATTACCAGCATTAAATACTGGTGGAGTTGAAAGGGGTGTTGTTGAAATATCTAAAGCATTGGCAGAAAATAACTTTAGATCAATTGTGATTTCCTCTGGTGGACATTTTGAATCACAATTAAGAAGAAATGGCGCCATTCACTACAAGCTAGATGTACATTCTAAAAACCCTTTAAGGTGGATAAAAATAAGAAATCAGTTAAAAGTGATATTAGAAGAAGAAAAAGTTGATTTGTTACATCTTTGTTCAAGAGCGCCAGCCTGGATTGCTTTTCCTTTAGGTTCAATATTAGATATTCCTGTTATTACCTCTGTTCATATGAGATTTAGAAGAACAAATATTTTCAAAAAAATTTATAATAGTGTTTTAACTAAGGGAGATGCTGTTATTGCTATATCGAAGCATATAGAAAAAAGTATTAAAACTGTTTTTCCCAAAGTAGCTCACAAAATCAATGTTATTCATAGAGGAGTAGACTTAGAATTATTTAATCCAAATAACATAAAAGCTGGCAGGATAATTGCCCAATCAAAAATATTAAACTTAAGAGATAATGTCCCTGTTATTGTAATGGCTTCACGTCCTGCTATGTGGAAGGGATACAGTGTTTTAATAACTGCTCTGTCTAAGGTTAAAGAAGACTTTCAATGTGTGTTGATAGGAGCAGGCGACGGTAGTACAAAGTTTCAAAATATATTAATTAATAAAATCATTAAGTTAAAATTAGAAGCTAAGGTTAAATTATTAAAATCAACTAGAGATATTCAAGCTGCAATGATTTTAGGTGATATAGTTGTGATGCCATCTTTGACCCCTGAACCATTTGGCAGAGTAATACTAGAAGCACAAGCTTTAGGTAAAATACCTATTGCGTTTGATCATGGAGGAGCTTCTGAAACCATAATTGACGGTAAAAATGGATTTTTAGCTAAACCTAATGATGTTGATAGTTTAAGCAAAAAAATTTCCTTAGCTCTTTCGTTGAAAGGATCCAAAATGGAAAAAATTGGAGAATTTGCTAAAAAAAATGTGTCTAAAAATTTTAGCCATGATAAGATGTGTAAGTTAACTTTATCATTGTATAAGCGGTGTCTTGCAGATTACAAAAGATAAATTTTAATAAGTAAGACAATGAATTATTTATACTGGATAAAATGCTTACAATTACATTACCTAATCAAGACAAAAAAAAATATAATCAACCTGTAACTTCTATGCAAATAGCAGAAGATATTTCAAAAAACTTAGCATCTAATGCTTTTGTTTCTCTTGTAAATGGTGAGCTTTGGGACCTGGAAAGAGTAATTGAAGTAGACAGTACTGTATCTATATTAACTCAAAAAAATAAAGAAATTCTTGATGTTATCAGGCATGACGCAGCGCATATAATGGCAGAAGCAGTTTTAGAGCTTTTTCCAGAAACACAAGCAACTATTGGCCCTTCAATTGAAAATGGTTTCTATTACGATTTTTTCAGAGAAAAAAAATTTTCTTTAACCGATCTTGAGATTATAGAAAAAAGAATGCATGAAATTGTTGATAGAGATGAAAAAATCTTTAGGGAGNTTTGGACTAGAAAAAAAGCATTNGAACACTACAGTCAAAACAATGAAAATTTTAAAATCGAATTAGTTAATGCTATTCCAGAAGACCAGCTTATAACTTTTTATAGACAAGGTGATTTTCTTGATCTTTGCAGAGGTCCTCACACATCGTCGACTAAAAAATTAGGTCATGCTTTTAAATTAACTAAATTAGCAGGATCATATTGGAGAGGCGACAGCAAAAATTCTGTACTTCAAAGAATATATGGAACTGCGTTTTTAAGTGACAAAGATCTCAAAAATTATTTATTAATGATAGAAGAAGCAGAAAAAAGGGATCACAGAAAACTGGGTAAAGAACTAGACCTTTTTCATCTTCAAGATGAAGCTATAGGNTCAGTTTTTTGGCATAAAAAAGGTTGGGCCATTTACCTTGAAGTTGAATCCTATATGAGAAGAAAACTTAANAAATCNGAATATGATGAAGTTAAAACTCCCCAAGTAATAGATAGATCGTTATGGGAAAAATCAGGACATTGGGAAAAATTTAAAGAACATATGTTTATGGCTAAAGGTGATGAAGATAAAACCCTTGCTTTAAAACCAATGAATTGTCCGGGTCATGTTCAAATTTACAAACAAGGTTTAAAATCATATAAAGATCTCCCCATCAGAATGGCCGAATTTGGTTCTTGTCATAGAAATGAACCATCTGGCGCTTTACACGGCATAATGAGAGTAAGGCAATTTACACAAGATGATGCTCATATATTTTGTATGGATAACCAAATAACATCAGAATGTGTAATATTCTGTGAGTTGTTACAAGCAATATATAAAGATTTTGGGTTTGCAGATTTAAAAGTTAAATTTTCCGACAGACCAGAAATCCGGGCAGGAGACGACAAAACATGGGATAAGGCAGAAAATGCACTTTTAGTTGCTATTAAAGCAGCAAACATAAGTTATTCATTAAACCCGGGTGAAGGCGCATTTTATGGACCAAAATTAGAGTTTGTTTTAACAGATGCAATTGGAAGAGATTGGCAATGTGGTACGCTTCAGGTGGATTTTGTTCTACCTAATAGATTAGGTGCATATTATGTTGATATAGATGGTCAAAAGAAAAATCCAGTAATGCTTCATAGAGCAATTTTAGGATCGCTAGAGAGATGGATAGGGATTTTAATTGAACAATACTCAGGTAGAATGCCATTATGGCTTGCGCCTATCCAAGTTACCATCTGTTCTATTACTAACAATACAAATGATTATATTCTTAAAATCAACAAAGATTTAGATAAAGTTGGTATTAGGAATGAAATTGATTTAAGAAATGAAAAAATTGGTTATAAAATTAGAGAGCACTCTAATAATGCAGTCCCAATAATAATCGTTATTGGCGATAAAGAACAAGAAACAAAAACTGTTGCGGTTAGATATTTAGGTTCCAAAAATCAAGAAAATTTAGATGTAGAAACTTTCATAGAAAATGTTAAAAGAAAATGTCTTCCTCCTGATTTAATGTAGTTGAGTTTTTTTTTTAAAAGTTGTTAACAATTAATAATAAAATAGTGTAATAGTAGTCAAACTGTAATTTTTTAGAGGAGATTTTCGTATAGTAGGCTTAAATAATACCCCACCAACTCAAGATGGTCCAAGAATCAATGAGTTAATTAGAGCTGAGAATGTTAGATGTATTGGAGCTGGTGGAGAGCAGCTTGGTGTTATACCAATAAGCGAGGCTTTAAAGATAGCAGAAGATGAAAGTTTAGATTTAGTTGAAATTCAACCAAATGTAGATCCTCCAGTTTGTAAAATTTTAGATTATGGTAAATTTAAATATGAAGCTCAAAAAAGAAAAAATGAAGCTAGAAAAAAACANAAAATNATNGAAGTTAAAGAGATAAAGTTAAGACCTAACATAGATAATAATGATTTCACTGTNAAAATGAAACAGGTNAAAAAATTTATAGATAATGGTGATAAAGTAAANATAACNCTAAGGTTNAGNGGACGTGAAATGACGCATCAAGCCCTTGGNGTNACAGTTTTAGATAGAGTTAAAGAAGATACTGAAGAATTATGTAAAATNGAAACNATGCCNAAGCTTGAAGGTAGGCAAATGGTNATGATATTAGCGCCAAAATAAAATTGTAAAAATTTAATTCAAANATATTNAACTTAGGGTTGATAACTTTGTAATGCTTATGTATAAGCATNTGATNTAANATTATANTTNTNATTAAAGAGAATNAAATGCCNAAATTAAAAACAAAAAGCGGTGCAAAGAAAAGATTTAGCCTNACNGCNAGTGGAANAGTTAAAGGAAGNCCNGCTTTTTTAAGTCATAATCTAAGAAAAAGATCTCAAAAAATGAAACGTCAAGCTCGTGGAACAATGATATTACAGGACTGTGACGCAAAGATAGTTAAACAGTTCATCCCGTACGCGTAAACAAGGAGAATTTCGATGGCTAGAGTAAAAAGAGGTGTAACAACTCATGCTAGACACAAAAAAGTAACAAAAGCTGCTAAAGGCTATTATGGTGCCAGAAAAAACCTTTTTACCGTTGCCACACAAGCGGTTGAAAAAGCTAGTCAATATGCGTATAGAGACCGTAGAAATAAGAAAAGAATGTTCAGAGGTCTATGGATTCAAAGAATTAACGCTGGTTCTCGATTATATGGTTTGAATTATTCTAAATTTATG
>JGI20159J14440_10000914_pt1 | contig 22001 bp, 21 predicted proteins | sample COG_09_FD_14440 | JGI IMG/M metagenome (IMG submission 14440) | reverse complement strand
CACAATAAGAACAAGTTGTTCTAACTTTTTCATCAACATCTGCAGATTTAGATTTAAACACATCTGAAATTGCATCTGTTGGACAAGTATGAGCACATGCTCCACAAGAAACACATGAAGAGTCTCCAAACATCATATCATTGTCTGTAGTAATTTTAGATTCAAAACCTCTACCACTCATTGTTAAAACGAAAGATCCTTGAATTTCATCACAGGCTCTTACACATCTTCCACAATTGATACAGTTATCTAAATTCATTCTCATGTAATCATGAGAGGTATCTCTTGGAATACCTTTGTGCTGTTTAGGACTATTGTATCTATGATCAGAAATTCCCAAATCATTTGCTACAGTTTGAAGTTCACAATTATTATTAACTTCACAACTATCACATTCCATTGGGTGGTCAGTCAAAACTAATTCAACAATATTTTTTCTAAGATCTGTTAATGCTTCGTTAGATGTAAAGATATGTTGGTTTTCAGCAACCGGTGTATGACATGAAGCAACCACTCTTGTTGGTCCATCTTTCTCTAAAGCAACTTCAACCGAACAAACTCTGCAAGCTCCATAAGGAGCTAAATTAGGATCATCACAAAGAGTTGGAACTTTTTTATCTCCAACGTAACTTTTAACAAATTTTAAAATAGATGTATGGTTTGAACCAATTTCATATGGCTTTCCATCGATGTAAGCTATTTTTCTTTTTTCAGAACTCATTAATTATCCTTTACCATATCATTCTTCATTTCGTCTCCAAAGTACTTAAGAATATTCATTATAGGAGTAGGAATTGCACCACAAAGTGCACATAAACAGCCTTTTTGCATAGTAACTAATAGTTCGTTGAGTAATTTTAGTGGTATTTTAGCAGTTTTATTCTTAGCTTGATCAAACATCTCTTTACCTCTGTATGAGCCAAGTCTTCCAGGAAAACATTTTCCACACGATTCTTCTGCAGAAAATTCAAATAAATGATGAATGTATTCAGACATTGGAAAATCTTTTGGGATACTAACTACGCTAGCGTGCCCTAGCATAAAACCCTTAGCTGTAAATTCTTGAAAGTCTAAATTTAAATTATCAATTTCACTTAATGGCACCACACCTCCTAGAGGACCGCCAACCTGAAATGCTTTAATTGGTTCTTTATATCCACCACCAATTTCATCAAATATTTTTTTCATAGGTGTTCCCATATCAATTTCATAAACACCAGGATTATTAAAAAAACTATCAAGACAAACAAGTTTTGTACCTGCAGATTTTTTGTTTCCGATCGCTGCAAATTTTTCAGGACCATTAATTAAAATACCAGTTGCTGCAGCTAATGTTTCAACATTATTGACTACAGTTGGTTTTTTATACAAACCTTCTGTTACAGGGAAAGGAGGTCTAACATCTACTTCAGCACGTCTACCTTCAATAGATGCTATCAAGGCAGTTTCTTCGCCACAAATATAAGCACCTTGTCCAATGCAAATACCCAAATCAAAAGAAAAATCTGTTCCCAATATATTATCACCTAATAAATTTAATTTTTTAAGTTCATTTATACTACCATTGATAGCTTCAATAGATTTTGGATATTCACCTCTAATATACAAAACACCTTCATCGCTTCCAATAACCATTCCACAAAGAACCATCCCAAAGATAACTTTTAATGGCTGATCTTCTAATAAGTATCTATCTGAGAATGCTCCTGAGTCACCTTCATCAGCATTACAAATAACATATTTTTTATCACCTTTTGCTTTACTGCAAAAATCCCACTTCATTCCCGTTGGAAATCCTGCTCCGCCTCTACCTGTTAGATTAGAACTTAGTAGTGATTTAATAATTTCTTGTTTGTCTGTTTTTAAAAATTTATTTAATTGTTCCTTAAATTGATCTGGTGATGAAAGTTTATCATCCATTAAAAAACTAGTAGTCGCATGACTTTTAGAAAAAAATTTATCTTGAATAATGTCTTCACCTTTTAAAATTTGATCAATTTTCTCAATATCTTTTCCAGCATAATTTTCACCATCATAATGGAAAGCATTATTTTCGTAGCAATGTCCTAAGCAAAACATTTCTCCAACTTTATCATCACCTAGTTTTTCTTTTAAAGTGTCTTTTAATTTATTTTGTGTTCCAGCACACATACAAGCACTACCGTTACAAACGAATGCTTTTTTTTCTCTATGTGAAGGTCTTAAAAATTCATAAAAAGATTCTGCTCCATGAAGTGTTGAAACCCCTAAGTTATGTTCTTTTGCAATTTCATTGATATCTTGTGGTCTGTCGCTAAGAGTATTCTCAGATATCTGTTTAAATAGGTTGTTTTTTAAGCCTATTCTTCCTGATAAATTACTTATATTTTTTGACACAATTACCCTTTTTTTTAATTAACCCACAATAACTTTTTTGTTATTTGTGTAAATGTTAAAACTATCCCTCTTTACGAAACCAATGAGGGTTATGTCAAATTTATTCGCTAGATCTATAGCTAGGCTAGTTGGCGCACCAACACCGATCATTATACCTATATCTGTCATTAAAACTTTTTGAACTAATTCAAAGTTGAGTCTGCCAGAACATGTTATAAATTGAGTTTTAGGGTCTAATTGATCATTAATTAAGGCATTTCCAATAAGTTTATCTAATGCATTATGTCTTCCTACATCCTCTTTTAAATTAACAAGCTCACCATTGCTGTTAAATAAACCGCTAGCGTGTATTCCACCTGTTTTACTAAACTCAGATTGGTTTTCTTTCAAAATATTTGGAGATTGAATAATTATTTCTTTAGTAATTTTTGGTTCTGAAGGATTTGTTTTATTCTTTTTTATAATTTCCAATGCATCTAAAGAAGATTTACCACAAACACCACAAGATGAATTAGTCAGGAAATCTCTTTTAATTTTAGCAATATTAACATTTTGAGAATTATTGAGCGTAGCTAAAATCTTATTTTGCATATTGTATTGACCAACTTTATCCCCATAATTTTCAATAGACTTAATATCTTTAATGTTTAAAATAATTTGTTCATTGAACAAAAATCCTCTTACCAAATCTTCATCATTACCAGGAGTTCTCATAGTTATTGATAAATTTTGAGAAATCCATATATCATGCTCTTTAAATTTTAAGGAAATTTCCAAAGGTTCTTCAATTGAGACTAAATCTTCTAAATTTTCAAATTTTCTTGAACTAAATTTTAAAATTTTATACTTAGTATTCATAAAATTACTTTAAGGGATAATTTTTTTTTAAAACATATTTGTTAATTAATATCGCAAGCAATAAAATTATAATACAACCAAAAATAATTGGATTAATTAAATATTCATATGAAGCGCTACCTATAATTACCATAATAGGATTTCCACCTGCAGGTGGGTGCACTACATTTAATAGAATCATTAAAAAAACTCCAGCACCAACAGCAAGTGCAATATTAATATAAATTGGTAATGGAATATAATTTACAAAAACCACACCAACAAAAGCAGTTAGTAAATGACCAAAAAAAACATTTTTAGGTTGAGCAAATGGACTTTCAGGAAAACCAAATAATAGCACCATAGATGAACCAAAAGAACCTGCTAAAAAATATCCCAAAGTACTTTTGTATGTAAGAACTGTTAGAACACCAATAGTAAATGCTGAAAAAAATCCTGCAATTAATGCTTTTTGCAAGATAGGTTTTGTAATTTTTATCATCTAATTTTTTAAAGCTTTTAAAATAGTTTTTAAAGGCAGTAACAAACATTCTTTTCTAGATAGATTATTTTTATGTAAAATTTCTTTAAAATCTTTCCAATGAGTTTCTATTCCGACCTTAACATCATCAAATAATTTTTCACCATTTGTTATGAAACTTTTTATTTCATCTATTTTTTTATCCCTTATCTTTCTCGAGAGTAAACTAACCGAAGCTTGACAATAGACACACGATTTACATTGGTAACCCATGTCTTTAATTACATCATTTTTCACTATTAAACTTATTTCCATTTCATCACCACATAATGGATTTTTGTTTTTTGATTTATGAGTAAAATTTTCAAGAATTTTATTATTTTCTGTGTGTGAGGCTATTTCTAAAATTCTTAAGTCCATTATATTTCTTTAATTCAAACTTTAATGTTTTATATTTTGATTAATGGATCATAACAATATTTTAGGCACAGTACTAGCGGGCGGAAAGTCTCAAAGATTTGGAGCAGATAAATCGCAAGTTAAATTGGGTAATAAATTATTAATTGATTATATTTTGTCTGAAATTATTGATGAATTCAATGAAGTATTGGTAGTTTCTAATAATCAAATAAACTTTGAAAGTTCAGAAAAAATTTCATTAATTAAAGATTTTAAGCAAGGCCTAGGACCCTTAGGAGGAGTTTTAACTGCAATGAAATGGATCAAGGACAAGAATAAAAATTACCAATGGATCTCAACATTTCCTGCTGACACCCCTTTTTTTAAAAATGAAATATTAAAAGATTTTTTAAAAAGCATAAATCAAGACGATGGTAAACTTTTTTTTATAAAATCTAATAATACTAGACATAATATATTTGGACTATGGTCTGTAGATTTAATGGATAGATTAGAAAAAGATTTAGACAAAGGAGAAAGAAAAGTAGAAGTTTGGGCTAATAGTATAGGTGTAAAGAATATCAATATGAATTTTGAAAATGAAGATCCTTTCTTTAATATAAACACAAAGGAAGATTTAGAAAAAGCTATGGAAAATTTATAAAATGATTAGTTATCAATATTCAAAAAAAATTTTAAAAAAAGCAGTTATTAAAATTAAAGATGAAAGTATCAAAAGTTTAAATTCTTTGAATAGAGTTTCGTCAAAAAATATCTATTGTGGAATTAATTACCCAACAGGAGATAATGCAGCTTTTGATGGCTACGCAATTAATTCAAATGACAGTAAAAAAATAAAAAAAAATTTTCCAAAAAAATTTAAGATTACAGGTTTAGTTGCAGCAGGTAACAAACCATTTAAAAAGAAAATTAAAAAATTTGATGCTGTAGAGATAATGACTGGTGGTATTATTCCAAAAGGTTTTGATACAGTTATTCCTATTGAGAAAATTATTTTTTACCCAAATAAAAGTAACAAAAAATATATCTTAATTAATAATGAAATAAAGAAACACAACCATGTAAGATTTGCAGGATCTGATTTTAAAAAAAAAGAACTAGTTCTTAAAAAGAATACAATTATAAAACCTAATCATATTTTGGCTTTCAAAACATTAGGTATTCAAAACATCGTTGTTAAAAAAAAAATTAATATTCTTTTTTTCTCTACTGGAAATGAAATATCTAATAATGACAACATCCCTGATTGGAAAGTCAGAAATTCAAATAGTCATTACATTAAGAACCTAAAGGAAAATTTTTTATTCAACTTTAAAGATGGTGGAATTTTAAGAGATAACCACGAAAAGATATTTAAGTCTAAAATAACTAAAATGTTAAATTCTAAAATAGATATTATTGTTACTTCAGGTGCAGTTTCTGCAGGCAAATTCGACTTTGTTCCAAATGTAATTAAAAGTTTTAATTTATCTAATTATTTTAAAAGTGTTGCTATTAGACCCGGAAAACCAGTTTTATTTGCAAAGATCAAAGGGAAGCAAAAAGCAATTTTTGGGTTACCAGGCAATCCAATGTCATCAGCTGCTTGTTTTAGATTTTTTGTATATCCTTATATAGTAAATTTATTAGGTCTTAATGATGAAATCCCTTTACGTGCCATTTTAAAAAATAAATTTGTTAAGAAGATGAACTTTACAAGGTTTGCTAAAAGTAGATTAAACACAACTAAAAATGGAAAAATTGAAGTTGAGATTTTAAAGGGACAAGAGTCTTTTAGAATTAAATCTTTTATAAAATCAAATATCTGGGCATTATTACCCGCTGGTAAGTCCAAATTTAAAAAAGGTGAGATTGTAGATTGCTTTTTGCCCAATCACTCCAATCAAACTTTGTCATAGAGAATGTCATTTTTGTTGTAGTTAAATCTATTTACAATTAAATAACTGCTTATGTTAGTGCTTAAAAATCCTAAAATAGCTGTCCCAGTAGTTTTGTTTGCAGGTCTTATTTGGTCTTTTGGACCTTTAGTTGTGAGATACATGAACGATCCACAATTAATACCATGGCAATATATTTTTGGAAGAGGTTTAACAATTTTTATTTTATTAAATTTGTATCTATTTTTTGAAGAAGGAAAAGATTTCTATAAAAACTATTTTAAGATGGGTATTTCTGGTTTAGTGGGAGGCTCAGGGCTTGGTGTTGCTATGATTTCTTTTATGTTTTCAATTACTAATACGAGTGCAGCAATTACTTTACTATGTTTGGCGGCAATGCCATTTTTTACTGCTTTACTAGCCTTTTTATTTTTAAGAGAAAAGATTTCTTTAAATGTATGGGTATCAATAATTATTGCTACAGTTGGAATAGGTATAATGGCTGTAGAAAATACATCTGATACTTCATTAATTGGTTTTGTTTTTGGAATTACTTCATCTGTTGGATTTTCGGTATTTTCAGTATCACTGAGGTGGCGTAAAGAAACACCAAAGTTTACCACAACTGCATTTGCAGGATTTTTCTGCGTTGTTTTTGCTTCAATAATGATTTTGAGTAAGGATTTAGTTTTCTTCTCCTCAAGTTATAATAGCTCATTATTTTCTCTTCATGGAACTTTAGTTTGCCTTGGATTAATTTTATATTCAATTGGATCCAAAGCAATTCCAGCTGCTGAGCTAACTTTATTATCTCTAACAGAAGTAATTGGAGGAATATTTTGGGTATGGCTACCTTTGTTTGGAATTAATGAAATACCGACAAATAATACTATTATTGGTGGCTTTTTCTTATTTATGTCTCTTACTTATTATAGCTTAGTGATGAGATGGAATAAAAGACATATCGGTTTAAATTAATTAATGGATCGACCAGATTTTTTTACTTTAAAGAATGGAGAAAGGGCCAAACTTCCTTTTACAAATTCTGAATACAACAGAAGAGTAAACAATTTAAGAACTGTCATGGACAAAAATAACTTAGATATGGTTATTTTAACTTCAATGCATAACATTGCTTATTATACAGGTTTTATTTATTGTTCATTTGGAAGACCTTATGGATGCGTTGTAACAAAAAATAAAATTTCAACAATTTCAGCAAATATTGATGCAAGCCAACCCTGGAGAAGATCGCATTGTGATAACGTAATTTATACCGATTGGAAGAGAGATAACTTTTTAAGAGCAATAGTTTCTATCATTGGAAGAGATGATCCTCCAAAAAATATTGGGCTTGAGAATGATCATGTTACATTAGATATGAGAGAAAAAATTGGGTCTATTTTTACTTTTTCAGTTTTTAATGATGTTTCTAAGGATTTGATGCAACTTAGAATGATCAAATCTAATGAAGAAATTGAAATAATTAAAAATGGTGCAAGAATTGCAGATTTAGGTGGAGAAGAAATTGTTAAAAACATTAGGGAAGGGAATACTGAAATTGAAATAGCAATTGCTGGTCGTGATCGAATGGAAAGAGAAATTGTAAAAACTTACCCTGGTGCAGAATATATGGATACTTGGGTTTGGTTTCAGTCAGGAATTAATACAGATGGTGCGCACAATCCAAAAACTAATAAACAATTGGCGAAAGGTGATATTTTATCATTAAATACTTTTCCTATGATTTCTGGTTATTATACAGCCCTTGAAAGAACATTGTTTTTAGACCATGTAGATGATGACTCACTTAAAGCTTGGGAGGCAAACATTAAAGTTCATAAGCGTGGATTAGAATTAATAAAACCAGGTNTTAAATGTTCAGACATTTGTCATGAACTTAATGAATTATTTGCTGAACTTGGCTACTTACACTTTAGAACATTTGGTTATGGACACTCTTTTGGAGTGCTTTCACACTTTTATGGAAGAGAAGCTGGATTAGAGTTGAGAGAAGATGTTGATACTGTTCTTGAAGAAAATATGGTGATCTCAATGGAGCCAATGATTATGATTCCTGAAGGAAATCCAGGAGGTGGTGGTTACCGAGAACACGACATACTTATTATTGGCAAAGATGGCGCAGAGAATATTACAAAATTTCCTTTCGGCCCCGAGTATAATATTATAAAAAATTAGTAATTTATGAGTGATAACAAAACTATCGTTAACAGTTGGAATGAATGGGATCCATTAAAGCATGTGATTGTGGGTAAAGCTGATGGAACTTGTATTCCAGCACCTGAACCAGCTCTTGATGCAAAAGTTCCAGAGGATAGTGATATGAGAGGTCAATTTGGTCCAAGAACTAAAGATACAGTAGATAAAGCAAATAAACTTTTAGATGATTTCTCCAACATGTTAAAAAAAAGAGGGATTAAAGTAGATAGACCTACTCCAATAGATTTTAGTCAAAAAACATCTACACCTGACTGGGAATCAGAAACTATGTTTGGTTGTATGCCGCCTAGAGACGTATTGCTTACTGTTGGAAATGAAATTTTAGAAGCAACAATGAGTTATCGTTGTAGATATTTTGAATACCTATGTTATCGGCCTTTACTTCAAGAATATTATAATCAAGATCCTAACATGCGACACGAGTCTGCTCCAAAACCAAGATTAACAGATGCTGATTATCGAAAAGATTATTTGTCAGATAAAATTGGTATTCAAAAAAGATTAGAATGGACTGAAGATAAATTTTTTGTAACAACTGAGGAAGAGCCATTATTTGATGCGGCTGATGTATTAAGGTTTGGTAAAGATCTTGTTGTTCAGCATGGATTTACAACAAATTTAAAAGGAATTGATTGGTTAAAAAGACATTATAAAGATCATAGAGTTCATGCAGTTAATTTCCCAGGAGATCCTTATCCAATTCATATAGATGCAACTTTTACACCAATTAAAGAGGGTTTAATCATTAACAATCCTCAAAGAAGATTACCAAAAGAACAAAGAAAATTATTTGAAGATAATGGTTGGGAGATAGTAGATAGTGCACAACCAGCACATAACGAGCCTCCTCCTTTATGTTACTCATCAACTTGGTTGTCGATGAATGTATTGGTCCTTGATCCTAAAACAGTTTGTGTTGAAAAAAGTGAAGTATACCAAGCAGAACAATTAGATAAATTGGGAATGGAAGTTATACCAGTTGAGCTTAGAGATGCTTACGCTTTTGGTGGTGGGTTACATTGTTGCACTGCTGATGTATATAGAGAAGGCACATTAAAAGATTATTTTCCAAAACAATAATATGGCTAAGATTAAAACAAAAAGAGAGCGAGTTAAATTCGCTTCAGATAATATTGCTGGTGCTTGTCCTGAAGTATTAGATGCAATTTTAAAAGCTAATGATGGTGACAGCACTCCTTATGGTAACGATCAAATATCAACAGACTTACAAAAAAAATTTTCTGATCTATTTGAAAAAGATGTAATTGTATTCCCTATTGCATCAGGTACAGCTGCAAATGCTTTAGCTTTATCTACAATGACGCCATCATTTGGAAATATTTATTGTCACAAACTTTCTCATATTAATACTGACGAATGTGGCGCTCCTGAATTTTATACAGGAGGAGGAAAATTAGTTACTTTAAATGGTATAAATGGAAAGATTCTTGCAGAGGAATTGGATCAAGCTATTGGAGGAAAGGGTATTGTTCACCACACACAACCTTCATCAGTAAGTATTACACAAGTATGTGAAACTGGTGAAGTGTATCAATTAGATGAGATTAAGAAAATATCAGAGGTTACCCATAAACATAAATTAAATATGCATATGGATGGAGCAAGATTTGCAAATGCTCTAGTTTCTTTAAACACAACGCCAGCAGAAATGACTTGGAAATCAGGAATAGATGTGCTGTCATTTGGAGCAACTAAAAATGGCTGTATTGCTGCAGAAGCAATAATTTTTTTTAATAAAGATTTAGTTGGAAATATTGCCTTCTTAATGAAAAGAGCAGGGCATTTATTATCTAAAATGCGTTTTGTTTCAGCTCAATTAGATGCTTATATTTCAAACGACGTATGGCTTCGCAATGCAAGACACGCAAATAAGATGGGAAAAAAGCTAAGTGATGGATTAAATAATCATTCTGATATTAATTTAGCTTATCCAACAGAAGCCAATGAAGTTTTTGCAACATTTCCACGTAATAAAATCGAAAATTTAAATTCAGAAGGATATAAAATGAATGAAGATGAATTAGATGGTAAAGCAGTGAGATTAGTTGCAGCTTGGAATACTAAAGATAGTGATGTAGATCAATTGCTAGGGACTTTAAAAAAACTTTAACTAGGATTTTGTTTTAAAAATTCTATATATTTTACTACATCATCAAATTTTTCATCAGGAATATCTTTGTAGCTTGCATCAAAATGGTCTTTGACACAAATTGCAACATGAGCGTAGGGGTTTCTTCCTTTAGGGTGATTAGGATGGTTGGGCAGCTGACCGCGTAAATAATCGCCAGCTTCCTGTATCATTTTCCACAGTTTACTTGCGTTTTCTTTGTTCATATTGATCCAATTATTGTTTTATCTAATAAATATCTTAGTAATTAGCATATGGAAAATATAGTTAAAAAGCTAGAGGAACAGGTTACTTTTCTTCAACAGGAAATATCTCAAATTAGTAATGAGGTTTATTCACAACAAAAAGAAATTAGAGACCTTAAAAAAGAAATTTTAAATTTAAATAAAAAAATTGATGATATGGATAGTGAGATTGCTTCAGATATGCTTAGAGAAGATAAAAAGCCACCTCATTATTAATTTTTAAAGATAATGAAAAAAAAAATAAAAATTCACATAAGAAACAATCATTGGAAAGAAGGTTTTTTGCCCTGTGATCTAGAAGGTGAGAAACATAGCACAATTACTGAAGAAGAATTTGAAAAAGGTCTTAATAAATATCCTGAAATAAGAGATAAAATAAATTATCTAGTAGATTGGGATGAGGATAATTTTATCTCATCCATGAAAGATGCTGATATTTTACTTGGATGGCAATTTCCAACTGAAAATCTTAGTGACATTGCACCAAATCTTAAATGGATTCATGTCAGTTCAGCTGGTGTAAATCATTTATCTCCTTTTAATTGGATGAACGAAGATTTAGTTTTAACTAATAGTAGTGGGGTTCATGCAAAAAAAGCAGGTGAGTTTGGATTAATGAGTATCTTAATGCTTCAAAACCAAATGACTAAAATAGTTACTAACCAAAGGAATAAAAAGTTTGTTACTTTGCTTAGTAAACCTATAGAGGGATTTAAAGTGGTTGTGGTTGGAACGGGTTCTCTTGGTGGGTCTATGATAAAACATATTAGTAAACTTGGAGTTGATGTAATTGGTGTTAATAGAAAAGGAAGAGAAGTTGAAGGATGCTCCAAAGTAATTACTTTTGACAAGATAGATGAAGTATTGCCTGTTGCTGATTTTTTATACCTTGCAGTTCCTGAAACAGAGGAAACTAAAGGATTAATTAATAAGACTAGATTAGATAGTCTTAAACCCACATGTGGAATTGTAAACATTGGCAGACATTCTGTTCTAGATTATGAAGCTTTAAGAATTAAATTAACAAAAAATGAAATAGCAGGTGCTATTTTAGATGTATTTTCTCATGAACCCATCTCTAGAGATTCTAAACTTTGGGAAACACCTAATTTAGTTATCACTCCTCATATTTCATCAGATAGTGAAGGCAATTATATTGAGATGGTATTAAGTGTGTTCTTTGAAAACTTAAAATTATTTATTGAAAATAAAGAATTAAATAATCAGGTAGATAGAAGATTAGGCTACTAATTATTAGTAAGTTTTATTCTCTTCAATAACAGGTTCTAAAGTTGGTTTAATTGGCTCTTCTATAGGTTCTGTTGATGGGTTCAGCTCGATACCTGCAGGTGTAATCGATTGTGGCATAGCAACGAATTGTGAATCTGGGTTTTCAACAACAGGTCTTACTCTTGATCTATAAATTCCATAAATACCAATTAAGGAATGAAAGAATAATAAAAAAATAAAGAAACCATTTGGCCCAACGATCCCCATAAAAATAGAACATAAGAAAGGTCCACCCATAGCACCCATACCAAATGTAAACTGTAAACTAGCACCTGCTGCTACAAACTTTTCTTTTGGAATAAAGTCGTTGGTATGTGCCAAAATTAGAGAGAACATAGGAAGACTACAAAAAGAAAATAAAATTAAACAAACATAAAACCAAAACTTACTAGTAGCTAAATCTCCAGGTAAATACATTTGTCGTGAAGATAAAATTGCACAAAATGCAAAAAATGCAGCTGCAAAAGTTACTATAATAATTACTCTTCTTCTATCAAACATGTCTGACAATTTTCCAATTGGCCACTGAGAGATTGCACCTGATACAGCAAGTAAAAAAGTAACTAATGAAATTTGAAAAATAGAAAAATTCATTGTTGTTGCGTATACAGCAAGCAATGTAAATAAGGCTGATTGTATTGTTCCATAAAAAAATGCACTTACCATTCCAAATGGAGAGGATATAAAAACTTCTTGTAATGACATAGTTGATATTTTTTTAAATGTTGGAGCTTTTCTTTTAGTAAGTAAAATTGGTATAAGAGCAGCTGAAGTAATAACTGAAATTAATATAAAAGGTTCAAAGTTAAGTGGATCACTGAAGTTTAGTAAAAACATTCCAAGCCCCATAGCACCATATAAGATAACCATATAAACTGATAAAACACTTCCTCTATTTTTATTGCTTGCTCTATCGTTTAACCAACTTTCAGCAACTGTATAAATTGAAACCATGCTGATCCCTGTAAGCACTCTTAATAAAAACCACACAAAAGGACTTACATATACTGCGTGAATTAAAACTACTAATGATGCAACNGATGCAAAAGCTGCAAAAACTCTAATGTGACCAACTCGAGAAATTATTTGTGGAATAGTTTTAGCGCCAATAAAATAACCAACAAAATAACCAGACATCATAAATCCAGTTTCAGTTAAGCTAAATTCTTCTTTAACTGCTCTAACTCCTAATAAAGAGCCTTGAAATCCATAAGCAAGCATAAGAGCTCCCATACCCAAAAATAATGCCCATGAATTTTTTAATACTTTTTCCATCTGAATCGGTATCTATTTCCGATTTGTGGCCAAATCAAGTTAATTGTAATTTAAGATTTATGACTTTTTAAGCTTGAGAAATGAGTGAATTGCTATCGTTAAAATGATAATCGCCCCACCATGGATTGTCTCGATACTTGGCTGTTCTTTGATTACCATCCATACCCAAAAAGGGCCAATAATGGTTTCCAATAAAAAGAATAAATTAACCTCTTCTGCAGGGATAAATCTAGGAGCAATGGTCACCAATACAAAAGGAATAGCAACACACATTATACTCATTAAAGGTACAATAAATAAATCTCTATCAACTAAAGTATACGTTTCGATAAAAAACATTGCAAATATTGCAACACACAGTTTTCCAACTACAGCAGCTGGAAGTAAATTTTTTTTCTTAGCTGATCGAATGGTTACAGCATTAATTGCAAGCCCAAGTGCCGTGATAAAACCTAAAATATCTCCATAAATATTGCCTAATTGTAGAGAGTCGTAGAAGATATAAACAGCAGCTAAAAATGTTATAGCAATTGCTATCCAAGTTTTTCTACCTGGTATTTCTTTTAAGAAAATAGCTCCTAAAATTGCTGATAACATCGGAGCCATTGCTATCATTACCAAAGTATTAGCAACGTTAGTGTTTTGAATAGAGACTACAAAGGTAATATTTGTAATAGAGAAGGTGGTGATAAAGATTATACCATGGTACCCGCTGTTAAATAACATTTTGAAGAAATTATATTTATATACAATTAACATCCCAACCAAGACGGTAAAAAATGGAATTATTCCACGATAAAAAACTAAGCCCCAAGTATCAACATTGGATAGTCTTATAAATAAACTATCTGGAGTAATAAACATTACAGCAACGAACGCTAAAAAAGATCCTTTTTGTTGGTCTGATAAATTGTTCATACTTTTAGTTCTTTCCAAAAAGTTTTTGCAAGATTAATACCAGATAAGTCATACAGAGTTTTTAGCCCTGTAGGAGAGGTAACGTTAATGTCACCATTTAGCTTTTGATCAATAAAATCAATTCCAGCAAAAAAAATATTTTCTTTTTTTAAATCTTTAGCAATTAGTTTTGATATTTTNTTTTCAGCTTTAGTTAATTGGATATTAATAGGTTTTGCTCCTTTGCTCATATTACTTAAAAAGGAACCTTGTTTAGGAACTCTTGATATTGCCCCACATACTTTACCATTAATTAAAAAAACTCTTTTATCTCCTTTACTAATTTTGGGTAGGAATTTTTGGCACATGATATGACCATGTTTTTTTATAAAAATATTAATTAATTTTAAATTAAATTTACTTAAAAGATGAATATCATTACCACCATAACTATGAATAGGTTTTAAAATTACTTTTTTATGAGTTTTAAAAAAATTTTTAATCTCATTTATATTTTTGGTAAAAATAGTGCTTGGCATATATTTTTGATATTTAACTGAATAAAGTTTTTCAGATACATTTCTAATAGAAGTAGGGTCGTTTAAAATTTTGACCTTATCTTTAATGGTATCTAGAATGTAAGTTGCTGAAATATACTCTAGATTGAATGGAGGATCTTGTCGTATTAGAATAAATTTACATTTTGTAAGATCAAATTTTTGCTTTTTTAATATTTTAAAAAAATTTTTTTTAGAATAATCAAATTTAATAAAAAATCCTGAAGCTACTACCTTTGAGTTAATTACCGATAAATCTTTAGGCTCATAATAAAAGATCTTATAGTTTTTACTTTGGATCTCATTTGCAAGAAAAACACTAGTATCACTTCCAGGGTTTAGTTTAGAGGGGTGGTTTCCTTGAACAGCAACAATTTTATTTATCATATAATTCACTTAAATCTTCATTTTTAGAAAATTTACTAATCATATGATCTGCGTTTGTTGTTTTGTTATCAATTACTTTTTGTAAGTGATTTAAGAATAAAGTTTCATTTTTTTCATGTTTGTTGAGAATGTCTCTGTTTTCTAATCCTTTTCTAGATAAATTTAGTAAAGTTGAAGCCCAATAAAGAAGATCTTTACCCATCAATTGGGTATTAAAACCTTTTTGAGGAGCATCAAGATAAGCATTAATAATTTTATCTTTATCCCAACTTGAAATTATTTCGTAAACTTCGTCTAAGTTTCCATAGAGCATTCCAACATTAAATGCTGGACCCGCACACAAGCAGTCCCATCCACAAGTATCCATTGATCTAAGTTCGATATATTTTTTTAATCTATTTTCAGTAAAAATCGTACTTAAATGAGTAGTTAGATCATTTTCTGTCGGCAATCGGTTTTCTATCTCTTCTATCTTCCCATCCATAAAATCTTTAAAGGTATATTTTTTCCCTGAAATGTAAGTTTCATTATTTTGAATAAATAAAATTGGAAAGTCCATTACGAATTCAGCATATTTTTCAAAATTTAAATTTTCAAAAAATAATTTTGGCAATCCTCCTCTAGAAGTGCTTTGCCAAACTTTTGATCTATAAGATAAATAACCACTATTTTTTTTTTCAACTATTGATGAGTTTGCAAATAATGCGATAGAAATTGGAACAATCGAGTTTACGATTTTAAATTTTTTAATGAAATCTTTTTCTGAATTGTAATCAATATTTAATTGAGTTCCACAAGTTCTATACATCATGTCCAAACTAAGCTCACCCCCTGACGGCATATCTTTAGTCATTAGTTCATATCTTTTTTTGGGGTTATTTGGAATTTCATCTAGTTTTGAGATTGGATCGAACCCCGCACTTACAATATTAATATTTAATTTTTTTGTAACTTGTCTTAGTTCAAATAAATAATCTTGCGACTCTGCACAAGCTTCATGAATATGATTAAGTTTATCACCTGATAATTCTATTTGGTTTCCAGGTTCAAGAGTGATATTTTTACCACCTTTATTTAATGCAATAATATTTTCTTTTTCTAAGACAGGTTTCCAACCAAACTCTAATAGAGCTGTAAACATTTCTTTTATTTTTGAATAATCAACCCTCTTATTTCCTTGATTGTTAAAAAGAAATTTTTCATGCTCAATTCCTATTTTGAAATCTTTTGCATCTTTGACCCCAGATTTGAAATACTCTATAATCTGTTCTTTAGAATTAATCATTGATGCTTAGATAGTATCTTATTATAAAATTTAAAGATAATAATAAGGCGTTTTAGAAAAAATTCTCTTAACCATTGGAGAAAAGTCATCTAAACTCATACTTTTATAATTTGGATCAAAAGAAGATTGGTCGTAGTTTTCACAGAAATTAATAGTTGCTTCATAATGCTCATGATCCTTAAATTTATCCCTAGCATTTCTATCTCCCCCTAAATGATGTGCGCTATAATAGGTTTGAAAAAGCCCATGATGTTGAATTATCCAATAAGTTCGTTCTGAAACATATGGTCTTAGTATTGATGCTGCATACTGAGAGTGGTTCATTGGAGCTAAATCATCACCAATATCGTGTATTAATGTAGCGACAACCATCTCTTCACTTTCACCATTTTTAAAAGCTCTTGTAGCAGCCTGCAACGAATGTTCTAATCTTGTAATTTGATATCCTTCAAGGGTTGTTGTTTGAGCTGCTAAATATTTTAAAATTCTATCAGCAGTCTGTCTTTCAAAATTTTTTTCATATTTTTCTAAAAGTTGGTAATCTTCTTTAGTACCATTTTTCATTTCTGTAAAATTTACTTTTTTCATTTTTTTAATTGTTAGAAGCTGTACTTAATAATGACAATTGTGTAACTTTATTATCACCTAATTCATCAATAGGTTTAACTGGGTAATCTCCAGTAAAATAATGATCCGTTAATTGTGGATAGGTTTCATTTCTTTTTTCAAAACCAATAGCTTTATATAGTCCATCAAGAGATAAAAATTTTAAGGATTTCGCTCCAATGTATTCGCAAATTTCATCATTAGTTTTATTAGCAGCCAATAATTCTTTTTTAGTTGGTGTATCAACTCCATAAAAGTCTGGATATCTAATTTCTGGGCAAGCTATCTTAACATGTACTTCTTTAGCACCTGCATCATATAACATTTTAACAATTTTATGAGATGTTGTTCCTCTAACTAAAGAATCGTCAATCAATATAATTTTTTTATCTTTGATAGTTGTTTGGTTTGCATTTAATTTTAATTTAACACCTAGGCTTCTAATCTTTTGACTAGGTTCAATAAAAGTTCTTCCAACATAATGATTTCTAATTAAACCATGTTCATAATTTATTTTTAAATACTGAGAAAATCCAAGTGCTGCAGCATTACCACTATCTGGTACTGGCACAACTATATCAGCCTCTATATCATTTTCTTTCGCAAGCTCTGCTCCAATATTTTTTCGGTGCTCATAAGCAGTTTTGTCATCAAGAATACTATCTGGTCTTGCAAAGTAAATATATTCAAAAACACAGGGTCTAACTTTTTTAGGAGGAAACGGTTTAATACTAGTTAGTTCATCATTTTCTATTAAAACAATTTCACCATTCTCAACATCTCTTACAAACTTTGCTCCAATAATATCTAAAGCACAAGTCTCAGATGCTAAGACATAACTATTACCTAATTTACCAATAACCAATGGTCTGATACCATAAGGATCCCTAACACCGATTAAAGAGTTTTGGGTTAACATTACTAACGCATAACCACCTTGTATTTGAAATATTGCATCTACAACTTTATCAATTGTTTTAGGTCTTTTTGATTTAGCAATTAATTGAACTATCGTTTCAGTATCTGATGTCGTGTAAAAAATAGCACCATCTTCAACCAATTTATTTCTTAAAGAAATTGAATTAGTTAAATTTCCATTATGAGCAACACCAATACCTCCTGCGTTGGTATCCGCGAAAAAAGGCTGGATATTTCTTAAAGTGTTTTCACCAGTAGTGCTGTATCTATTATGACCAATTGCATAGTTTCCTTTAAGGTTTTTAAGGACTTTTTCTTTATTAAAATTATCACCAACTAAACCAAATCTTTTCTCTGAGTAATATTTTTCACCATCAAAAGTAACTATTCCACAACCTTCCTGACCACGATGCTGTAAAGCATGAAGACCAAGAGCAGCTAAAGCTGATGCATCTTTTGCATTACTTACACCGAATACACCACATTCTTCTTTTAATTTTGGATCAAAGTTCTTCAATTTTTTCTTTAGAATCTTGATATTTTTTTTCATTAGGAAATTCTTTTATGAGATAATTACTACCTTTTTCAAGGTAAGGAAAGATGTATGATTGATTGTTGTTTAAGGGCCATTTATCGTGATTGTAGATAACATGAATTCCAGAAAATATACAAACTGCAATAATATAAGCTTTAATAAATCCAAAAAAGAATCCAAACGCCTTATCAAGCCCACCAATTCCAGTATAGCTGACTGCCTTACTAATTCCTTTATTAATTAGTAAAATCAGAAAAATAACTACTACAAAAATAGCAATACCCAATCCTACATCAAGCACATATTCACTATCTATTATGTCTTTAAAATAAGGTTTAACTCTAGGAAATAATATTAAAGTAATTACATAGGCTAATACCCATTTGGCCATAGAGAGAATGCTTAATACAAATCCTTTTCGATAGCATTGAATTAAAGATAAGATTGTAATTACAAGATATAAAAAATCAATTATTGAAGTTTCATTAAAAAAATCTTTTAAAGTGTCTATCATTTACCAAAAGGTTTAACTATTAAGATTAGCGAAGGAAGCAGTGTCAAAACAGAAACCATAGCAAGCAACATTGCTAGCCCAGTAAACATTCCAAAATAAATAGTTGGAATAAATTTTGATAAAACCAAAATAGAGAACCCAAAGACAATCGTAATGGATGTGTTTAGTATTGCAACACCAACAGTTGAATGACAAACTTTTAGAGTTTTATTATAATCTTTAATTTTACTAAATTCCTCTTTAAACCTATATATATAATGAATACTGTTATCTACAGCAATACCAATAGTAATTGCGGCAATAGTAATTGTCATCATATCCAAAGGAATTCCTAGACCAATAATTCCTAATATAAAAAATGCTGCTATAAAATTAGGAACAACACCTATTAAAGATAATTTAATATTTCTAAATAAAATTATAAACATGGAGAATATTCCAACCATAACCAAACCTAAAGTTAGGATTTGAGATTTAAATAAACTTTGAAGCAAGTTATTAAATAAAATTAAAACACCTGCTAGTTTAAATTCACTTTCATCTAATCCAATTTTATTTTTAAGATCAAATTTTATTTTATTAATTAAATCATTTCTTCTTAAATTTTCTTGTGAGTCTATAACTCTTAAACTTATTCGAGCTTCATTATCTTCAATTGATAAATAGGGATCTATGATCTCTGTTTTAATACTATCTGGGATTTTAGAATATAAAACACCCATCTCCAATGTTCCAAGGGGTTTATTGTTATTTAATTGAGTTGCAACATCGATAATAGAGGAGAATGATAGAACTTTACCAATTTGAGGAAGACTATCTAAATAATTGTGGACTGAAGCAATTTTNTCAATTTTATCTTTAGTAAACCAGTATTTTTCATCATTTGANTCTTCTTCATCTGCCCAATCATCAAATTCATCATCTTCAGTTGACACTTTTTCTTCTTNANNNTCNTCTTTTNCAGGAAATTTTAAAATCACTTCTAATGGGGTTGTTCCTCCCAATTCTTCATCAATAAGCTTCATGCCTTTGTAAATTTCAGTGTCTTTATTAAAATAATTTATAAAACTATTCTCAACCTCAAGCTTACTAATGCCGATCATACTTAAGATGATAACTAAGCCTGTTATTCCAAAAATAGTATTTTTGTTATTTAAAGAAACAGAACCTAAGAACGCTGTAATTTTTGAGTCTTGTTCTTTTTTAAGGGAAATATTTTTAGAGGGCGCAAAGTTTAAAAGAGTAGGGAGTAAAGTAAAAGTTATAATAAATGATGTGATCAATCCAAAAGTCATCATCCATCCAAAATCTATTATAGGTTTTATTCCACTAAAAATTAGAGATAAAAAGGCAAATACAGTTGTAAAGACTGTATAAATAATTGGCCAAAACATTTTGTTAGTAGTTAAAGAAATGATTTCAAAATTATTTTTCTTTGGAAAATCTTTTCGAAGTTGAAGAAAACGAGTGCTCATATGAATATTCATTGCCATTGTTAAGATTAGCATTAGAGCAATGAAGTTTGAGGATATCACGGTAACCTTCCATCCAAGAATTCCAAGTAATCCCATCATAATCACAACTGAGAACAAACAACTGCTAATTGGCACAATGATCCAAATCAATTTTCTAAAAACAAACCATAAAGTTGCAATAATAAACAAGAGAACACCCAAGCCAAAAACAACAATGTCACTTTTAATAAATGTCATCATGTCATCTGCTATCATAGGAATCCCACCAAGATAAATTTTTCCTATATCATCATAACTTTGAATTACTTGTCTAATTTCTAAAATATTTTCATGATTTTGTTTTTTAATTTTATCTTTGTAAGCTTCTATTTCTTCTTTTGATATATTTTCAATATTTTCTAATTTCTTGTTTTCTTTAATGTAAACAATAATTCCACTGGTATTACCGTTTTCACTAATTACAAAATTTCTAAATACAGGACTATTTAAAATTTCTTTAAATCCTCGATCTTTATCAACACCTTCATCCTTTAAAGTTTTAAAACTTTCCAATCTTTCTTGAAGGGGGGCATCTGAGTTATTTANAAGNGGTATGTCTAAAAGNGTTATAACGTTATGAACCCAATTTAGACTTTGAATTTTGTATTTTAAACTTAAAAGATTATTAATTGACTTNTCAGTTACCATTCCTTCATTTGGAGTATANGTAAGTACTAAAAAGTCCTTTGAGCCATATCTTTCAGTTACTTCTTGNAGATAAGCTAAATCAGGATCCCCTTCGATCAATAAAGTTTCAGANGAGGCATCTAGTCTAAAATCTTTTGAATAGTAACCAAAACTTAAGACAGTAATTAATAAAAGTACAAATACTNCTTTAGGGTTTTTTAAAANAAAGTTTTGATATAAATGAGCAAACATTAGCCCTTTTATATTGGATATTAACTAGTTTGAGTATCCTTAAATTTGGTAAATCTTTCCTCAAATTCAAGAGTTATATTACCAATTGGACCATGTCGTTGTTTACCAATTATAATTTGAGCTAAGTGTGCAACTTCGTTCATCTTTGCTTGCCATTCTGCATGTTCGACGGTTGCTTCCCTAGGTTCTTTTCTTGATAAATAATATCCTTCTCTGTAAACAAACATCACAACATCTGCATCCTGCTCAATTGAACCAGATTCCCTTAAATCTGAAAGCTGAGGTTTGTGATCATCTCTTTGCTCAACTTGTCTTGATAATTGTGAAAGAGCAACCACAGGAACCGCAAGTTCTTTAGCTATCGCTTTAAGACCTTGTGTAATTTGTGATATTTCTTGAACTCTACCATCTTTATTAAAAGTGGTTCCTCTCATCAATTGAATATAATCAACCACAATCATATCAAGACCAAATAGTCTTTTGATACGTCTAGCTCTATTACTCATTGCAGCAATGCTAATTGCAGGTGTTTCATCTATGTACAAAGGAAGTTCAGAAATATTTTTTGAGGTTTCTAGAAATTTATCAAATTGTTCATCAGAAATTCTTCCCCGTCTTATATCATTTGAACTAATTCTAGCTTGTTCCGAAATAATTCTAGTAGATAGTTGTTCAGATGACATCTCAAGTGAAAAGAAGGCTATAGAAGATTTTTTAC
>JGI20159J14440_10000907_pt1 | contig 22091 bp, 29 predicted proteins | sample COG_09_FD_14440 | JGI IMG/M metagenome (IMG submission 14440) | reverse complement strand
TAAGTCTCGCGACGCCGCCAATCTCTACTCTGCTACCGTTGAAGGTACTGAAAAAGATACAGTTGATGCTCTGGGTAGGTTTAGTAAAGGTAAGGTTAGCGCCGAAGACGTTGCGGCTGTGGGCACTGCGTTTAGTACTCTAGGAAGACAGTCACAGAACGCTCTCATGCAGTTTATGCCGCTTAACGCCGTATACAAAATGGCTCAAGAAAAGTACCCGAAGATGGCCGAAAAGGCCGAAGAGTTGTTTAAGTTGCTCCAGACTAAGAACGGCGACCGTCAGGAGTATTTAAAAATAACCAAAGACACCGCCGACGCAGTAAGGAGAATTATAGGCAAGGACAAGAAGGTAAAAGAAGTTCTAAATAATTGGGCTGCTGAAAGTACCCTCGCTCGTGTTGACCCCACAAAACCTGAAAGCACGTATAAAGGCGATGACGCGTCACTAGACGCATGGAACATGATGAACGACATGCTGAAAGGCATGACTCCTGCGCAGCAAAAAGCTGTTAAAGACTCCTACAGTATGCTCCGCGATTCGTATTCTGAGGTTTACAAAAGACTCGTCCAAACAATGAAGGATCGTCTTGACAAGATAGAAGACGTGGACGTTAGGCGTACGCTAAAAGATAAGCTACTAACTCAGCTACTAGAGAAAGAAGCTATCGAGCCATACTTCCCGCTGTACCGTAAGGGCAGCCATTGGGTTTTCTACAGAGCACGCGACCCTAGGACTGGGCAGATCGAGACGTACAAAGAAGCTTTCCGATCTGAGTATGCTCAACAAGAAGCCGCAAGACAGCTTAGAAACATGGAAGGCGTGGACAACATAGAAACGTATAAGCGCGACTCGAAAAACAAAAACTTCGGCCAAGTCGATGCGCAGTTTGCCTTTAACCTACTCGCCGACGTACGTGCAAAAGGCGCAGACCAAAAAATACAAGATGTGATATTAGACTCTTTGTTTGATGTAATGCCCGAGCGGTCTTTAATACGTGCCTTTAAACCACGAGAAGGTACACGCGGTTTTGAGACGGATGCTCTTAAAGTATTTGAAGAGCGGATGCCTAACTTCACTAACCAAATCGTCAACCTAAAGCATGATTTTGATCTAAGCACGATTAGCGAAGAAATAAATACCACCAAGAACGAATACAAAGCTACACCAGAGCTATTTTCAGGAGCAGAAGCACTTAACAGCCAAATACAAGGCTATATAAACTTCGCACGTAATCCTAAAATCGCTACGCTTAGTAAAATGGCTAAGACAGCAGGGTTCGGCTGGACTTTGGGCTTTAACTTCTCTTCCGTACTGGTTAACGCGACTAACTTACCTATTGTAGTACTGCCTTACTTGGGTGGGCGCTACGGTTTTACCGATACCATGAAGACTATGAACGACGCGCGCAAGCTATTCATGGGCACGGGTATGAAACGTAGGACGGAGACGTTTACTGGCGAAGGTAGTAGAGAAGTGTTTGAAGGCCCGTCTATGTCGAACATAGACTTTAGTGACCCCAACCTTACCCCAGAACAACTTGAGCTAAAAGAACTAAACGACCTGATGGAAGCGCGTGGGCAATCGAATATATCTACCACGTCCGAAAACCTAGATATGGAAAACCCCGCTAATACGGCGTGGACTGCTGCTAACGCTTACATGGGTTGGATGTTTCACCAAGGTGAGCGGGCTAACCGTCAAATTACCGCAATAACTTCATACAAACTTGAGTTAGCAGACCGCGCCAAAAAAGGTAAAGTAACGGAACAAGACCGCAAAGAAGCTGCCGATATCGCCCTTGAAGACACGGAACTTACAAACAGTGGCGCAATGATAGAGACCGCCCCCCGTGTAGCACAGAGTAGTATGGGTAACTGGATGTTGATGTATAAGCGGTTTGGTATTTCGATGTACTACCTACAAGCTAGAATGGCTAGACAAGCCCTTATCAACGCCTTGCCCATCGAATTACGTAACATTGCCGACGCTAAGTACGAAGGAGACCAAGCTAAACTAACCCCTGAAGACAAGCAAGAAGCAGAAGTTAAAGCTAAAGCGAAAAGAAAAGAAGCTAAGAAACAAATAGTAGGATTGTTCGCCAGCTCTGGCTTGTTTGCGGGGGTCCAAGGACTACCGTTGTACGGAGCGATAGCCTTTATAGCTAACCATGTACTACTCGATGACGAAGACGAAGACTTTGATAGCATAGCGGCAAGCTATTTTAATGAGGGGATGTATTCCGGTGCAATTAACGCCGCACTGGGTATAGATGTAGCCCCTCGTATTGGTATGACAAACCTTGTATACCGTTCACTACCTAACCGTGAGCAGGAAAGCCTCATACTACAAGCGATGGAAACCATTGGCGGTCCTATCTTTGGTATAGCTAGTCGTATGGAAGACGGCGCTGCCCTAATCGCCGACGGAGAAGTGAGTCGTGGGGTCGAGAGAATGCTACCTTCCGCGCTGTCCAACGGTATGAAGGCACTACGTTATGGCACTGAAGGCGCTACCACATTGCGCGGTGACCCCATACTGGAAGATATAAATGCGTGGAATGTGTTCGCACAACTCTTGGGTTTAGCCCCTGCGGGCTACACAAAGCAGTTAGAAATAAATGCGCGGGACAAGGGGCTAGAGCGAAGGCTTAGCACCAAACGTACCGACATGATGCGTGACTATTACATGGCGATAAAGGAAGGTGACACAGATACTGCCGACGAGTTAATACAAGAGATGGTAGAATTCTCACAGAGAAACCCTTATAACGCTATAGAAGGCTCTACACTCGAACGCTCTATCAACCAACATCAAGTTACAGATGCGGTAGCCCGCAGGCTTGGGGGTATTAGTGCTAATAACCGCACTATGCAAAGAATTCTGGCGCGTAGAAAGCAAGATATGGGCGAAACATAAAAAAGCCCCCAACTAGTGGGGGCTAACTCTCTATGACTAGGGAGAATGATGCCGGGTAATAATACTAACAGTAGTAGTCAAAGTCCATACAACTAACTACATATAGTTATTATCGGTTACGCCACACTCTAATTCCATACCTACCGTTATCAACACAAACTCGTTTTATTAAGTCTTTCTTCGCTATACCACTAGCGTCCACTATATCGTTCATAGCTTGTTTTGTGTTTATGCAAGGTACGAATACAGACGTGCCAACCACAAACGCATCCCAGTTTATGACTATGCGCACCCCGTCAGGGGATATGTCATTTAACTTTAACCTCATCAGCAAGTTCCGGCATTTCAATAAGATCGTTGTTAAAAGTACACTCGATTACATGCGTCGTGCCTATGTCCATTTTAGTGCCTTTACCCATCCTCTTTTTGCCATAACGCCCATCCATTTGTGAAAATATCAAAGCCTTAACCGCACTTTCTGTGTACTTGTGTTCGTTAATCCAAGATTTAAGTGCCGGTCCGCGTATAAAGAGTTTGCCTATGTCGGTTTCATGCCGCGCTACAAACTTAAAGTTAGGCATGTCCTGCATGTCGGGGCGGATTATATTCTGTAATTCTGGGTCTCTAGCGTCGGCTGTACTAGTAATTCGTAGTATCGACCGTACGTTGTCCATATAGAACTGAGATATTATGTCGTGTATGTCCATATCCATTTGTGTTAAACCTGCCCTTTGCTCCCTTATTTTTGCAATTATCCAGTCCCATAGGTTGTCTAAGTCCCAATCTATAAGCCCAATTTGTTTTGCTATCGTACACCCTGCGTAAACAGTAGCGCCTTGTGCTATCCAAAAGCGTTCTTGTGGTTCACCGTCTATCTCTTTAACAATATCTGAGCGTGTATCTAAAGTAAGTTTCTTTGCGGCAGCTTTGTTTTTTAGTATGTGCTGCATAAACAACGGTCCGGCATGTCCGTAGTTTTCATCTAATTGATCGTTTAAGTCATTTGCACGCAGTGTGTCAGATGCGCCCCGCAGTAGTTTTGTACCACTGTGGCTAACTACTCGCCCTGTCTCACCTTTTGGAGATGACCTATATTCACCCGCCACTTCCGTTAAACTGCTATTGCCGCTAGTACCGCAGTTTAACGCCCAAGGTTCTCCTCTGTATCGCTCAGCGTTTTCCCCCTTACCGCTCATACGGTTCTTTTGTACCCCGTCACTGATGGCGTAACAAAAATCACTAGCGGGTTGAGGCTTGTAGTTAGATACCTCATCAATGTACAGCGGTAAGTTTTTTATAACTTCGGCACGGTTCCAAGCTGAGTTAGGCGTATCTTTGCCTATAAGCACTAACTTTTTGTGGCTGCCCCATACTGAAGCCCCACCCCACATACCTGTAGTTTTACCTACACCTGTTTCAGGACTGTTCAAGTTATATATACAACCTGCTATACCCGACATAAACTCCATTAATGGCGAACCAAAAGAAAGCCCGAACATATACTGATGCTGCTCAAACCCTTCCTGTCCGTAGAACTTTGCTAACTCTTTCCACTTTTCTAGCGTGCCCTTCTTCTTGAACATGTGCATGTACTGTGCAGTGCGGGACCCTGCCGGGTTGTGCTCTACCCGATTAGCAAATATCTCTTTGTCCCCTATCACAAAAGACTTTAACCCTTCTGTCCAACCAAACTGAGACTTAACTTGAATGGGTGGGCCTTCGGGCTTAAGTTTAGTAATCCAAGCAGCTATATATTCCATAAGGTCCTTCTGTGTACTAGGCATTACTAGTACGTCGTTAGAGTTCATTACACCCCGAAAGGTTTCGGTAGACATTAGTTCTTTCTGAGACGCTACGAAGCTACGTTCGCCTTCAAAATCACTTGTGTGCCCTATCTCATAACACGGCCCGTCTACGTCTATCATCCTCTTCTTTACATACAGATTGTCAGGACACAAGACTTTTTCTTCGCGGTTGCCGTCTTTATCGTGTGATATTTTTGCTACCCCACCACCTTCTGGCCGTGCGTAACCGGGAGGATAGCCCGGTATCTTAATCTTTTCTAGCACAGATTCTTTCTTAGGTTTGCTTGGCGGTATGTCACCACCGTCGGCATTGCTAGGTGCGCTAACGCTAGGTGCAATAGCAACTTCTTCTGCACGCTCGTCATAAAACTCTTCGGGTTCGTCATATCCGCGTACTTCTACTTCGTCACTTTCAGCTAACTTAAGCTCTCGACATAACGTGATAGGGCTTTTTATCTTGCCGTTGTTTGGGCATCCTTCACACAGGCCGGGGCAGTCATTGTCGAAAGTAGTGCATAGGTGCGGGTAATCAATAGACGACGCTATCTTATCTGTTTCATCAACACTGTATTTACTGTAACCCTTTGATATTAAATGTATTGCAGGTTGCCCTACTATACCGTCCGTGTCGCACCGCTTTGCTATAGAAAGTGCATGGGTCCACTCTGGATAAGTAATCTCGTCTGGTTTACGTATAGCTTTATCTATATGTGCACAACCACTACCTTGGGCGGTTTTCATTAGTATGTTAGCAAACTTGTATGTGTATTTACTCTCCCCGCCTTTTGCGTTAGCCATGTCCGCATTATCTGCACTTGTATACTCTCTAGGGGCGAGTACTGGTATCAAGTGTGTAGGTAATTTAGCCGCAAACTCCTCTAAGACTACCGGTTTACCTAAAACAATTACCTTGGTGTCTTTTGGTGGGACGTCTTTGAAGTTACGTGTATTAGGTACACGCAGTAGCCTAGCCGCATCCGCAGTTACAACCGCGTCAATATGCAACCCGTCCTGTAAGCACGCAGCCTTTAGCCCTTTAGCAGTAGGTAGCCATTCTTCGCGTGTGTAAGCTCGGTCAAGCGCCCAATATACGTGCAGCCCCCGCCCTGAGTTAACTACTGTAGGGCGAGGTAGCTCGTACTTCTTATACCAAGCCTTTAGCGCAATAAGTGCATCTTGTTGGGTGCTGTAGGGTTTGCCTTCGCCACAATCTAAATCGAGGAACAGCGATTTTATCCCACGCACGTTTTGCGCAGTACGGCCCTTAGTAGCATCTAGGAACACACCTAGCGCAAAATAAGAGTCTCGCCCTTCTTCGTTAAAGTTGTTTGCAGTCTCAATAGCAGCATCTAGCGAATCGTAAAACTTTTCTTTTATAGGTTTGTTCTTCGCAATTCCTGCTACGTGGTAATACCCCTCATCACTCAACACCGTACTTAAAAACTGTTTGGTGTCTATTATCATTATTTAGTCCATGTCATAGAGAATTACGGGTGCCCGAAGGCACCCGCGTGGTTTAGTCATCAAACTCATCCAACAGTGAGGCCAAATCAACATCTGGTTTAGGGGCATCTTTCTTTTTCTTAGACACCTTAACCTTTGGCTCTTCTACCTGCTCCTCTTCCTCTTCCTCGTCAGAAAACAACGCCGGGGTTTCTGAAGCAGGGCTTGGAACTTTATCATCAGTTAGTTGTGGAACGCTAGTCTCTTGCTTTGCTTTTATAGATAGCGTAACTAGTTTTAGCGTAGCCTCATCCTTTTGGGCGGCTACTGCCATACCTATTTCGTCTTCGGCAAGTACACGTACCGGTTTGAAACACAGCTTAGGAGTAGAACTATCAGTATCAAAACGTAGCTCTGTAACTATCGAAGCAAGTGGTGCTCTCTGCGCTTCGATTAGACGGGCATAAGTTTGTAGTCCCATCTTCTTTTTGTCATCGCCAAATATACTAGTAGCAGGTAGAGACAACTGGTACACCGAGTTAGACTTCAATTTGCCATCGCTATCAGTCAACATTACAGCTACACGTTGTTGATACCTACACGCACGAGACTGGCCTTGACCAGAACCTTTTATGTTCTGAGGGCAATCAAAACATGCCGCAGATTGAAGCGTATCGCTTGGTACATCCCCAGAAGGCTTACCCCCACCAGAATCGGCAGACCAACAAGCCGGAGGATTATTAGCACCTGCGGTGTATTGGCTAGCGTAGTACATACGGGAAATAGGGGAAGTTTTAACAATAACTATATTTATTGCACGGGCTTCAAGCTCTCCTACTTCCTGTCCGTTAACTACCTTACGGAACACCCCACCGCGAATACTAAGACGGTTAGTGCCAGTTTTATTTCCACCACCTGACGCGTTTTTATCAGGCTCTAGTTGGGCCAGCAGCTCTTTGTATTCGGCAGGCATATTGTCAAACAAAGCTAATTCGCTCATAAATCATCATCCTCATCAAAGTCTAACTCTAGTTGTTCGGTTATCTGTGTCGGATCAGGGACAGGTTCTTCTTGTCTAAGCGCCTCTATCACGGCAGGAAGGTTAAAGCGGTACGTGTAACCTACTTTTATATAGGTACTTTTTGGTATGAACCCCTTGTTTACCCACTGCCTGATAGTGCTCACTTTTACAGAAAGATAGTCCGCCACTTCCTCTACAGGCACGTAGCTTTCTAACTCGGTCATTTTTTTCTCCGTACGGTTATGGTGTACTCGTTATCCGCATTTAGCCCCGGCGGATGTTGTTCGGGGTTTTCTTCAAGAAACTGCCGCATGTTACCTTGGCTAATGCGTTTCTCTAGTAAGTCTACTGCTTCGTTCTCTACAATAAACTTACTCATTGCCTCCCAGTCGCTTGTCCAAAAACGTTTCTTTTGGGTGCGCCAGAACGTACCGGAAGCGGTCTTCACAGATTCGATTCCAGTTTCTTTACAATGTTCTAGTAATACTTCTTTTAGCTTGTCTAACTTGGCGTCAAGCTCTTTTTCTTTCTCTTTAAATTCCGCCGCTAACTCTAACTTCCTATCTCGAATCTTTACGTACACAGAAACGAGGCGGTCAAGGTCCAACACAACAGCGTCTGTCATGGCATCACACTCCGTTTATAGTTATGTTTTATCTAATATAGTGCAGTTTAGCTTATAGTTCAAGTATATCTTGGTACAAATCAATCATTTTTGTGTGCACGTTAATACGTTGGTCTAGCATCTTGTATATGTGTTTCTCTACCTTCGATCCTTGCAGTTGCACGACAGTACACGGGTGCTTTTGACCTGATCTGTGTACACGCGCATTAGCTTGAGCGTAAGTTTCTAGGGAAGATGTCGGTCCCCACCATACGATTGTGTTTGCCGCAGTAAGCGTTACGCCATGCGCAGCAGCTTGCGGTTGTATGATAAGTACTCGGGGGTCGTTGGTTTCTTGGAACTGTTTGAAGATAGCAGTACGTTTTTGTGCTGACACTTCGCCGTTTATAACCGCACTTGTTATACCGTCTTTGGTCAGCTTTTCTTTAAGAATACTGATGACATGCTTGAACGGCACAAAGATAAGTATCTTCTGGCTAGATTCGTCTATTACTTCCCGTAGAACTTTGTAGCGATTCTTAACGTCAAATTCTATAGTCTCGCCAGTATCCGTATAGACCGCGCCACACGAAATCTGTAGTAACTTATTCATGTTAACCGCAGCATTAGCCGAAGTAATTTGTTCTCCGTCCGCAGTAGCCATCATTTGCTTACGTAGAATTTCGTAGTACTTCTTCTGTTGCGCCGTTAGGTCCACTTCGCGCTTAACGTAAGTCATCTCTGGCAGGTCTAAGCATTGCTCTTTAGTAAAACGTATTGCAGGTTGTAACGCATTGAACACCGTATCAGTAGCGGTCGGCTTAGGTGCCCACTTAAACTGCGTCACCTTGTGCATTACCATCTCGCGGAAAGCCCCAAAGAATCTAGGCACGCCTTTAGGATTAACAAGTTTGGCTAGCCCGTATGCGTCAACTGGTGACTGTGCGGCAGGCGTACCGGTCATTAGCCACAGCCACGTTTCTGGTTTTATTACACTAGCCAGTACTTTCCAACGCTTAGATTGTGCATTCTTATAGTGGGTTGCCTCATCCACAATGATAAGATCAAACCCGCCATTCGCCACTTCTTCCTTCACTATCTCTACACCGTCGTAGTTGATAATGACAAACTCGGCGTCGCCGTTAATTATCTCTTGGCGTTTCTTCTTGACCCCATGAGCTATATCTACGGTGCGGTGCATGGCAAAACTAAACAAGTCAGTACGCCACGCGGAGTCCATAATAGATAGAGGACAGATAATCAGTACGCGTTTCACTAACTTCTGCGTCATTAAGAAGTCAGCCGCCCAGATAGCAGAAGCAGTTTTACCTGTGCCCTGCTCGTTAAAGCAGAAGGACCGGCGGTTCATAGTCATAAACGAAGAAGTTGTTTTCTGGTGATCAAACGGTTTATACCGTCCGGGCCAATCGTACATACCCATAATAGGTGAGGGTACGTCCTTTACATTTAAGTTCTTAAGTACACGAGCCTCGTCCACACCCCATTTAACCAGAACGCCGTGGTCCCCCACTGCCTTGCTTGTTGGTATTGCTGTTGTAATCTTCGCAGGATTGCGAAGCCGCAAGAGCAAGCCCCTGTTATCAATTATCTGCATTTACTATATCTCACCTACTTTTTAGTTGTTTTCTTTTTCTTCTTATAGTTTCTAGCTCGGTTCTTGCTACGGCTTTCTACAGTCACGCCGTCCTTGTTACTACCACCTTTGCTTAGAGCTTTCTTGTGGCTAATGTCTTTGCCTTCGCGTTTGTCGGCTTTGCCGTTCTTGTTAGCGTCCTTACCTTCTCTGTCCATCTTTCTTCTAGCACGTTGGCGTTCCATCCGAGCTTCAAACTCAGGACTACCTACAGGCTTGTTCTTCTGCTTCGGTCTATCTTTCGGATTCTTGTACGGCATGTCGTTACCTCTTACCGTTATGTGGGCACTCTAGTACCACGCACCATGCGCGGCAAAGCCCTGTGGGTTTAGCATTCCAAGTATCTACCTCAAATGCTTTCTCTAGCTTGCCGTACTCGCCAAGCCACTTCTTCCATAAGTCTGGTTCGTTCTCGATAGTGTACGTCTCTTTGATAAACGCGTTACATACCACGAAGAGCAGGCCGCCCTTCACTACTTTTATCTCAGGGAAGTGCTTGAACGTAGCTAACGCCATCAGTTCGAGCTGCCCCTTGTCTGCATACTTCGCAGACTTACCGGTCTTATAGTCAAACACCTTAGCTACACCGGCTTCTCTATCTAGTATCGTAAGGTCGGAAACACCCCTGAACCATACGTTATCATCAAAGAATCCGCAGGGTTCAAGGTTCTCAGTCAGCCCCATCTTATACTCGCAGAGCTTCTCGCCTTTCATGTTTTTAAGTCTATCTAGCGCGGTTAGCGCGTAGTCAAACCTTGGGTCTAGCTTTTCTACATCGCCTCTGACATACACCTCGGCAGCTTCATGGAACTCGTTACCGTACAGTATGGCTTCGGTATTAAAGTCTTCTTTGTAGTCCTTCAGTACCTTGGTGTGGTAATACTTTTTGGGGCATTGATCGAACGTCTTTATGCTGCTAAATGACCATGTGGGTTTACCCATTCAGTGCATTCTCCGTAAGTTTTTCCAGTTTCCACGTCACCACGCACCGGAAGGCCCTGTGCCCAATCGGGTGTGTGTCGCATACATTCGTCAACATAAGCCGCAGCCTCGTCAACTTCGCTATCTGGAACACAGCATACCACAGAGTCATGTACAGTAAGAAGTATAGGATACCTTTTTGAAATCAATAACATCTGGTCTGTCATTACACATCTTGCGATGCCTTGGCATACATTCTCTATCACCTTACCGCCGTAGATATTTACTCTACCCCTACGTGTTTTGTACGAAAATTGTACGCCCATCTCACCATCCTCGGCTTTCAGGTCGTCGTAGCGCATAATCAAACCGGAAGGCAGACGTATACCATTAACTTCTGGTAACACCTTTAGCACCCCAGCTTTACCTACACCGTACCGTTCACCTTGGTACATCCCCATCAGAGCGTTTTGTGCGTCTCGCCATAACTGAGATATGCCTCCATTCGCACTGCGGTACACCCGTATAATGCGCTTACATTCTTCCTCGTCTATCTTAGTCACCTCGACACCCATACCCTTTAACTGGTCGCGGAACTTAGCGGCACCCATACCGTAGCCCGCACCTAGAATAGTAGTCTTGCCGATGAAGCGTTCGGCGGGTGTTATGTCTTCTTCTTTCTTATTATAGATAGTAGCCGCCATCTTCTTGTACACGTCTTCGCCTTTCTCGAACGCTCTAACTAGGTCAACTTGTCCTGCTAACCAAGCTAACACCCGGGCCTCTATCTGCGCAGAGTCAGCCTCGATCAAGGTGTAGCCTTTAGGGGCGCAAATACATGCTTTCAATACCTTTCCATTTGGCCCACGTGAGGGTAAGTTTTGTAGGTTTATCTTGTCGGACCCACCAAACCGTCCAGTATGTGCAGCGTAGTACCTGATAGGCACGGGCAGCGTGCCCCGAATACCAATGTCGATAAACCTCTCGGTGCGTGTCTCTTCTAGTGTGCTCTTCAAACCTATTCTTGCAGCTACTAGGGCTTGTACTCGCGCATCGTCATGCTCCTGTAGGGCTTTGAACCCCTCGTCACTCTTGGCAAACGCAAAGGCTTCCTTACCCGTACGCAAACTTGTTTTCATTGGTGGCACAACGCCCAGCGCCTCAAGTGCCTTAGCGAACTTAGGATTAGACATGAGTTCTTCTTTTGCGATACCACACTCTGCAAGTAGGTGTTCTTTCTGCTCTTGTAGCGTATCCAAATGGTCTTCGAGTTTACCTACGTCCAACTCCAGTACGGGGTCGATAAACATACGCAGCGTCATGTCGATTACTTTTAGTTCTTTCTTTGGAAATACTTTCAGAAATATCTCAAACAACTGATACGTAAGCTCAACGTCTTGTATGCAGTAGTCGCCGTAACGTTCGAGTTCGTCTTCAGTAAAGTCACGACGGCGTTTACCTATAGCGTTGCCTACTTCGTTACCTTTTTCCCCGATCTCGTACATGTCAGCCAAGTACTTAAGAGAGCCACCGACTTCCGTACCATGTAATGCGCGGCCCATACACAGCGTATCAAGGTATAGCTTAGGGTGAATATCAAACAGCCAACTAAGAATAGCACCATCAAACATAGTGTTATGAGCAAGAACAGCAGAGTTTTCCCAGTCATAGTTATCATGTAAATACTCTTTAACTGCATTGAACGGGCCGCTTATCCAATCTGTTTCCCCTGCGTTAACTTTAACGCTCAGTCCTATCACTTCAAACTCTGGGCTTCGTACGTACTGCTCGGTTGTTAGTTTACTTAGCGAAAACTGTTTGTCGTAATAGGTTTCAAAATCTATTGTTATAATATTCACTTAGTTTCTTTTCCTTAATGCTTTGTTTCAAAAGTTTCTAAGGTTTCGCTATAAAGATTAGTTAGCGCATCAATCCAATCTTGCAAGGCATCTAGTTGAGTAATTGTAGTTTCCTCAGTAAATTCTTTTACTAACTCCACACTACCTTCGCCATACTCTTCTTCCCAAACCAACGTTGCCATTTGTGTTTTATTCATTACAGCTTCCCTTCTTTTATTAGTGCTAAACGATTAGCTTCTTGTGCAGCCGCTATGTCTTTTTTATTCTGGCCGGTGTACGCGACAGCCAATTTTTCTTTGATAAGGAGTTTCGTAATAGCTCCTTTTCCCGTCTTGAACTCGCCCAAAAATCTTCCAAACTTTCCTTTCTCTTTTGTTGTGAGAGCATATGTTCTTCCCACGATGAGAGCTTTTTGAACGTAGGCTTTTGCGAGTAGTCCGTGGGCTTTCGTAGCCTTATTTCGAGTTCTACATTCAGGTGTGTCAACTCCAAATAAACGAATACGCTGACTGCGAAGCCAAACGTCAAACCCAAGATCAATATCCACATCTACTGTATCTCCATCCACGACTCGAACTATTGTTGCTTTGTATTCGTACATTTTAATTAGCCTCATCTATTATGGCAGGTAAGTAGTTAAACAAGATGTCGCTATCGCATTCAATAGTAACGCGGGCGGTGTCTGTTGCAACGTAATAAGTTATTACAGGTACTTCTGCTATGTGGCATCCCACGTTGTCCACTTTGATAATTACATCTGGTATGGGTTCCTCTACTACTTCTGGAATAGTGACAACAGCAGCGTCTGGCGCAAAGTACAACCAAACACAAAATACGCTAACCACAAATAAAATTACTGCGACAACTGACATAACTAGCTTCTCATTTTTCATCCTATCTCCACGTTATTAGTCGTAAACATTAAAGTTTTCTTCAAAAGGTACACAGGTTTCTAGTATTATTTTACCCATGCCAAGGGCTTCTCTTTTTGAGACCACGACAATCATGTTGGGTTCGACTTCGACAACACACATTGTGCGTTTTTCTTCTTTAGCTAAGTACTCCGCTTCTTCTAGCGCAGCCATTGGGTCGGTAAAGTTACTCATCTTCAAACTCCTTAAGGATGTCTTCTAGCTTCTCCACCGCATCAGTAACACGTTGTATTAACGCGATAAGTTCTTCGGCATCGGTGCCGTCAACCTCTATAGTTATTTTCATTCTACCTCGTGCAATTCAATCAATAAGTCGATGCAGTGCTTCGCCTTGGTTAAATCTTCTAGCGGTTTTCCCTTCAACTTCCATCTGGATATGTACTTAACCACATTACCTTCGAGCAAAGACAAACCGTTCTTTTCTGCGTACTCAGCAGGTTGGATTACCATGTTCTTGTAGTGGTTGCCGCCAGTCTGTCTGTCTAAGGCGCTAGTCGTTTCGCCCGTCTCTTCCGTTGTAAGGGTCTTGTTCTTGGCTATGTCTCTCAGCCCGCTTGGTGTCAGCATTCTTTTTTCCTTCTCTGCTTGTTTCTATTTTTCAAAAATTCTCGCCCAGCTCTTCTTTGAGAGCTTTTAATTTTCTGTTCCAACTTTCTTCTGCTTCTTTTTTTACTTTTTCCCTGAAAGCTATCCGTTCTTTCATCTCTTGCTTTCGTTTTGCGTCTGCCCTTGCCGCTCCCTTAGCAATAGCCATTGCGTTTTGGATTATTATTTCTTCTCTATGCTCACCTGCCTCGTCACTGTGTGCGTAAGCTAAAGAAGCTGTGGGATTAGTCCTAAGTTTTCTCATTGCTTTTTGTTCTATCTGCCTAACCCTAGTGGACGATAGATTAAGTTCTTTTCCTATTTGGACTAAAGTTTTTTCTCCCTCACCGTTTAATCCAAAGCGGGCATCGACTATTGTTTTCTCTCTGCTAGTTAATTTTCCTACCGCTGCCGCCACAAGGTCTACCGCATCACCGTCGCTTACTATTTGTAAGGGGTCAGTTCCACCTGCTAATAAGTTGCTAGAGGTTAATTCAGCCATGTTGGCTTCTATTGAACCGGAGTTAGTTTGTAGGGGGTCGTTTATATGTTGTGGTGGGAAAAGGTCGTACACGCTGCAACTAAAAAAATCACAAAGGGTTTGTGCAGTTGCAGTTGGTTTTCCTGCTTTAGTAAGGGCCGGTGCTTTTAAATTAAGTACCCTGCCTATAGACGTTTGGTCTAAGCCGCTAGCTCTACTCAATTCAGCCCCATTGCTTAAACCGTAAGACTTCATCATCGAAAACAAGTAGTTGTTTTTTACTTTTACTTCTACTCTATAGTCTTTCATTCGTAGCTCCCTATTACATCCCCTGCGTCTATCCAAACGCTAAGAGCTTTTAGCACTCTTTCTTTTCTAGCCCGTAGCTTCTCGGCTTTGGCTTTGCGTGCGGCACGCAGTTTAGGTAGTTCTTCCAGTTCTTTTTTCCATAAGGCATGTTGCGCTTTCTTTTGTGCTTTCGTTAGCTTAAACGTTTTTGTCCTATGGGATATAAACTCCGCTATTCTGGCTTTAAGCGTAGGCGGTTTTAACGCCTTAGTATTCTCTTCTATCTCGGCGTCTAAAGTTTCTACAAGTTTGAGTAAATCTTGTTTAGTTGTCATGTGTTTTTCCTAAGATACTGGTATCTGTTATTCTTCAAACCACGTAGACATAGCTTCATCCGCCGCACGTTCCGCCATCTCTCGCTTACGCTCGGCAGGGTCTACGTAATCTTCTTCTAAAGTATCAAGGTACGCGTCTAACTCAACCATTACTCTGTCTCTATTGTCCATTATCATCCTCCTGTATATCTTTTAGAATTTCTCGCCTTAGTCTCTTGCGATCTTCGGGCGAACATTTAGTTGCGATCTTGATGTCGCTTAGTTTTAGTTTGTAGCTCGACGGTTGCCAGTACAGTGCAGCTTCTGGATCAGTCACCAACATGTACTGCCACTGCTCTCCGTCTATATCCACGTAGAACGATTCACCGTTCACGGTGTTTCCTCCTTAAGTTTGTTTTAGTTAGTGCGTGTCCCACTAACAAGTATCCCCACCTATTCAGTTCAACTTGCTAGCTTCGCACGGCTAACCTTAGCGCGGTTTCTTCGGCAACGCATCACGTAGGAAATACAAAACTCAAGGTTCAGTACCGTATATGTGATCGTTAACTGAGGGTGTTTTGCTGAATATGCCCACCGCCCACTGGGACATCGAGTAGGGGACAAATCAACCCTAACTCTTACTACAACCTAAATTTTTCTGCCTCTATCCTTTTTCTTTAATAGCTCTGAGCAACTTAAGGTGCATTCTTTTAACCTCAATAAGTTCTTGTGGTATTTCAGGCCATTGTGCTTTGGGTATACGTTTCCCACCCCCGCCAGAACACAGCAAGTGTTCTACATAGGCGTCAGTTATTTCTCCTGCACGTTTTTTAGAAGCCGTTTCTATTTTTTCTGGGTTACGTAACACCCACTTTCTATACCACTCCTCACGCCGTGCCTTTACTTCTGGCTTGGCATAGTATCGTTGGTGTCTTATTTTTTCTTGCGCTCTAACTTTTGCTTTATTCTTAGCATCCCAAGCCCGCTTTACAATACGTGTTTCTGGTCTTGTCGCATAATCTTTCTTTTTACGTTCGTTTGCACAGTTCCTACAATAGTGTGCGTAGCCCGTTAGTGCGTTTCTATCTTTGTTAAACGCTTCGAGTTTTTTACTTTCTTGGCAGGTACTGCACTGCTTATAAGTTTTTCCTTTTACCTTAACAAGTGTTTGAGACGCGCCTACTTTAGGCTTAGAGGGTCTACCGCCATTGCGCTCAACTTGCCTACAGATGTTGCATACTCTTTTCCTAGCTGTTTTGCAAGTTCCATCGACTGTTGTATAACTGCTAGCTTGAAACAAAGTAAGTTCTTTCTCTACCCCACAAGTTTTACATTCGCGCAGACCTGTAGCTTCTTCCTGCATTTTAACTTTGTACTTTTCTGAGTTAAGACGTTCTGCTAACTTTTTTTCTTTGTTCTTCGTATTAACACAAACCTTGCAGCAGTATCCATACCCTGATTTTTCTTTTCGGCTTGCATGGAAAAACTCTTTAGTAAGTGGGTGTGTTTTACCACACCCGCAACATTTCCTTACCTCCATTACTACTTATCCTTAGAGTGCAAGAAGTTTATTTTAAAGTTCTCATCTTTGCGTAAGCTATGATAATCAAGCTGAACTTTAGCTGAGTTAATCATCTTACCTGCTAAGTTAGAGATTTCTTTAGCTTCTTTATGCGCTATATCTCCGTCTCGCAATGAATCAAATACCGCAGATAAATTGTTACGCAAACTTTCTACGTTATCGATTGTTACTTTACTTTTTCGTACAGTCATATCGCTCCCTCCATAGGGGTTTACTTCGGTTATAAAAACTTTCTAAACATCGTACCTATAGCATCGACGTTATCTTCATTGACTACCCACGCTTCGCCTCGTGCACTACGTATGGCGTTTAGTTCTCTGTCCTGCAATGCAGTCGTTGTGTTCTTACCTGCCTTGCATTCTATTGCCCAGAACTTTCCGTTAAAACATCCAACTATGTCAGGCACGCCACTACGTCCGTAACCACCTGTTGCCGGAAAGAAATAATATACATGACTTCCAAGCTGTTTCAACTGTTTTACTACATTATCTTTAACTTTCTTCTCCGGTGTCAACGCCATTATCTTCTCCTTCGTAAAATATCCAGTAAACATATTTGTCTATCCTCCTACCGATCTTATTAACAAACTCGGTAGGAGGTTCGTATGACATGGTGCACAGTACAGCAACACGTCGTGTTATCCAGTCAGGCAAGTCAGCAACAGGTAACACTGTCTCTTTCTCGAACTCTGCGTATGTGTGTATGGGTATACCAAAACACTGCACTCTAGCTGCACCCCCAATGAATTCGACTCGGTAGGTATACTTGTCTGGTGATAGCGGTGCGTTAGTATTCGGCAAGGGCTTCTACCTCCGTCATTGTTTCGGGCGAGACGTATACACACATAGCGTCTTCAACAAAGTCATAGTCGCTCGCGTCTCTCCTCACGCAGCCAATACTAGTCAGCACCTTAGTGTCATACGAATACCCTACGTTCTCCATCGCATCTATACCTGTAGCTTGCAGCACAGACAGCTTAGCCAGAACTTCTTGGGGTAACTTGTTTACATCGTCTACGTGCTTGACGCGCTGCATCTCACCTGCGGTCGTGTCTCTGTAGTGGTAGAACACCTTGTCTATGTTCTTTAGCTTGTATATAGAGAGAGTCTGTAGCCCATCGCACGCAGCAACAGAGTCACCTAAGTCCCGCTTACTCTCTAGGTACTTGTTAGTGCAGTCCTCAACTTGGTGTCGTATGTCAGCACGTACTGGGCGTTGTTCCATAGTAGCTAAGGAGTATTCGAGCAGCGCCTCATTGCTTACGGAGTTTCTCATTGAGCTGAACACGTCACGTTGTAAGGTGTCTAACTTCTCTTGGGCTTGCTTAAGACCTCGACCAAAGGGGTCTATGGTTCCCTGCATAACTTTCTCTAACACACGCTCACTTGTCGCGCTTTTGGTATCTTTGACTAGCTTAGTCGCGCGGGCTAGGTCTCTGGTTAGGCTAGTGAAACTTCTATCACTGTAGGCGATGCCGTACCTATCCAAGTCGGCGTAGGGTAGTTCGCGTTCGCGGCGGGTGCTTACAGTCATAACTATGTAGGCATCCTTGTCCCACAATACCTTGGCATCGAAGCACATACTCTGGGGACTAAGTTGTATAGCTAACGCGTCGTCTGCGGTGTGTCTGAACTTAGCGAATGGGTGAGACTTCTTAACACGTTTCTGTAACACGGCTAACTCATCTGCCATTTGTGGGGCATAATAGCTGTCCTCCATCTCGCGGTTAAGTGATGCGTCAAATCCGAATATGGTTTCTATTTTATTTCTCATGGTGTTGCTCCTGTCAGTTATAGGTTGATGTGTAACGTCTTGCCGATTGTAGGTTGAGCGTGTTTGTTATCTAAGATTCCCCACAGCAGGGGCATAGTCCAAGCACCCCAGTCACCACCTAGATAACCATCAGTCAGCACGATTACTGCCTGTGCGTTGATGTTGTTAGCTTGTATATGGTCGGGCACACACTGCACGTTAGTACCTCCACCACCCTTGGGTTTAGTTGTTTGTGTAAGCTGTTCGAGAGAGCCACAGGCACCTGCCACATCACCGTATACTTCCTCGCTGCACACCTTAGTATCCCAGTACAGTATGCGAACGGATTCGGGCCTTACTGTATCGCACACACCCTTGATCTCACTCAGGCACTTGGTTAGTTCTTGCTGTCCAATACTTCCCGACGTGTCTATGCCAATGACTAACTCGCCCACACGTTCGGTAATACCACTGGGTCGCAAGATACCCATAGCCATGTGTCGTCGGCTAGGTTGTCTCCACGTGCTGTCATCGTTACCTCGACACGTTTCTGTAATGAACTCACGCAGCACCTCGCGCCAATTAACCTCGGGCTGTAGCAGTTGATCGATAGCTCGGTTACCTCCACTACCTACCTTACCTGCGGTCAGCGCACCTTGGCGTATAGCTTGGTCGATCTCTTGTGCTAGCTCACGCTGTTCGTCTGCGTCCATCTCCTGCGCACCTTCCCAGTCGTGCTCGTCTAGCCCTGCACCGTTACCTTCACCCTCACCTTGGTCGCTGTCGTCTGGGTTATCTTCCTGTTCTTGTTTCAGTATCTTGTAGACCTGCGCCGCACTCATGTTAGCAAAGCGTTCATCGAGAAGGGCACCCTTGGGTAAGACTGCGAAGCCGTCACGGTTTTCAAGATAGATAATCAGGTTGATTACATAGTCACATGCCATGTTGGCGAGCTTAGGGTTCTCCATAAACATCCACATCCAAGTAATCAAGTGTCTCAATAACTTGTGGTAGTTCTCATGTAGGATAAGACCTCGGAACTCGGGGTCAGTCAGGTCATCGACAAACGCTCGTCCGTAATACTCATCGCGTCCGTTAGTGTAAGCAGTTGGGCAGTCGTCCTTGATACCCTTGTTGCCGATCATCAGTACACCTGCGAGAGCTATGTATCTTTCGTGCCCCATGATGGCGGTGATGTTCTTAGACAGCCGTTGCTCGGCTGTGAGTTGCGTGTTGATTGCTAGCATGATTCATCCTCCTCGGGGTATAAGTACTCAGCAGCAAAATCTATAACGCTCCAGTTGATACCGATGTTGGCGTCAAACTTTTCTGCCATGAATCCAAGCACGTCGCTCGCTTGTTCCCAATTAAGGTCGGGGCGTTGTTGTAACACGTCGTCCACGCACCACTCGTCTACTAGCATTCCTGTCCTTGCGTCAAATGTAGCCATTAGTCTTTCCCCCTTACTTGTCAGCACTGAACATGTAGTTGTTAGCCATGCACCAGTCTTGGAACTTCTTGTTCTGCACCACGTAGTCACGTCGGCTGTACTTGGGTGCACGCACTCCGTTAACAAACAAGCCCTGTGCCTCCTTGGATAACCTGTTCATGTAAGTCAGCCAAGGGTCTACCCATGTGCGCTCGATAGTTGCCAGTGCTCGATACACCACCATNCACACAGCGGCAGGGCTGTCAGGTACAGGCGCATTCATCGGGTCGTTCTCTATCTGGTCGCGGGTTGGTAGCTTGTCAGCCAGTGCAATGAACGCAGCGAGGTCTAGCGCAGCGCGGTCACCTATCGTACCTATCAAGGCAGCGGACAGCTGTGTGTCGTCTAGCAAGTGGCGCATTTTGAGTATGTCACTAGCCCTGTGCAGTGAGCGTGGGGTAGTAAAGGCAGCACGGTTGCTGCGTGGGTGAGGTATGTAAGGGTTCTCGTCTGGGTTCTCGTACTGCTCGAAGCTGTGGAATAGCTCGGGCTTCTCCTTACAGAAACCAAGCAGCGCAGGGTCGAGGTCGTTGTTGATACCGAAGTCCTCGATGAACTCCATGTTGTCAGGGTTACGCATGGTCACTACGGTAATGCGATTGCGGGTGTGTGCAGGTAGCAGGTCGCCTAACCCTTCGGAACCTAGGTTAGTAGTAGCGAACACAATACTGTCAGGGTGTAACTCATACCCGCTGTGCTTACGTTCGAGCATGATGCGGTTACAGGCTAGGATTACTGAGCGGTTACACTTACCGATCTCGTCTAGCATTAGGATTACAGGTTGGTCGGGCAGGTGTAGCCCAAGGTCTTCGAGTGGTACGGTCTTGAATGTCTTGCCGTCCTCTGAATACTTCACCATAAACATGTCAGCCGAATCGACCATCGTTGTACAGTCTAGGTAAACAGGTTTGTGAGTGGGTCGCAGGTCGGCAATGATGTTGATGATCGAGGACTTGCCTGTCCCCATGTTACCTTGCACCACTACCGTTATGGCTTGCCCGATAGTGTTGATGAGCTGTGCAGTTTGGTTGATGCCCAGTGCGTACATTGCTTGTGCTGTAGTTGCGTTATTCATTGTGTTGCTCCTGTTGTTTTGTTATCCAATTGGATAACAGGGTTTGTGTTGCGTTTCGTGCGGTCTTGCTTTGTTTCAGTTGTTATTATCAACGGTTTGGCACCGTTGAGTCAAGGTTTTGGGGGGCGCTATGCTAGCAGCACTCCCCCACTTCACCCCCGCTAGAAGCCTAGCGAGGGGAGGTTCTTGATGATCGAGTCCACGTTACGCTTGGTATTGGCTCGCAGCGTAGGGTCTCGGCGCAGTCCATCAGGCGTTACACCAGTGAGAGTCTGCTTAAGCTGTTTCTGTATGTCAGTGATGTGCGGGTCGTTAGTCAGATTGCATGTGCGCAGCAGGTCTACAATGACCGTCACGTTATCGACTAGCGTATCCCTAAACCCAGACGGCTTCTCGCCCTCGTGGTAGTCCAACATTTTACTCATGTTCACTAGGGGGGCGGTCAAGCGTTCCATCACGTCACCCATCGCAGCTTTAACCCTGTCTTGTAGCAACGTGGTGTATGTATCTGCCATTTCCTGTGCAGCTTGGTTACCTATGTCCACTCGGAAATCACCCGCATCGGGTATCGGCTCATAGGACACAGCCATACGGAACTTGCGACGTAGCTCTTCGATTGTCGGGTAGTCCGACTCATTGAACATATCGCCAACGTGGTTTAGCTGCGCACTGGCTACCCTACTTGGATACACCCGCAAAAAGTCTTCCCATAGCAGGTCTGCCTCGACAAAGAACGCCTCCATCGTATTCTTGTAGTCGATCAGCTTCTCATTGGGCAGTAGCCTCGGGCCTCGATCTGTCCACGCTACAGTGTTCTCTATGTGGTAACTGTATATCTGCCCACTAAGAGTATGCAGTGCCTCTAGCACGCTACAGTTAAGTAGTTTCTTCTGGAATTTACCCGCGCTTTTACTCGCGTGTTTAGCGGAAGTTACCTCTGCGGTAACTTGTTTGTCTATCTTGGTCATCTTGGGTACAGACCTAGACAGACTCACTAGCACTGCGCTGCTAGCTATCGAAGGCACAGGAGCAGGGGTTAGGGGTTCAGCGTACGCTTGGTGCACGCGGTCTTGGTAGTTTGTTTCTGATACTTGGTTTAGATTTTCCATTTTAGTTTCCTTAGTTTTCATAGTCTGCAAGCAAATCTTGCAGGGTTACGTTGGTGATATGGTTTAGAGCTATCGCTAGCTCTGGTGATGTTGTAGCGGGTGCTACAGGTACTTGTTTCTGGGTGTCATCTACCCAGTCAATGGTTTGCGCATCTTCTTTATCTTTCATGTCGTTCTCCTATAGTAGAAATAAGATTACAGTTGCGTAGTAAAGGCATCCTGTTAGCCCTACTCCCGTAGCCACAAAGCCCAAGACTTGC
>JGI20159J14440_10000893_pt1 | contig 22236 bp, 26 predicted proteins | sample COG_09_FD_14440 | JGI IMG/M metagenome (IMG submission 14440) | reverse complement strand
GTATTGCCTTTTGTAGTTACAACTCTAATCTGTATCTTACCTGCTTTTCCTGAAAGATATTCAAATTCACCAACACCAAGATAAATCAAATATGTTGAAACAAGAGGGGTTTTTTGAAAATTATAAAGTGTAGTTTTACCAGTTTTTTTCTTTGTTTTTACTGGCATGTTAGAGATTGCAGTAAATTGATTATCAGCAATAATTGAGATTTCAAAAGTTGCTTTAGCCTCAGGTTCATCCCAACAAGGAAATGCACGTCTAGCATCTGCAGCTTCAAATTGAGTAGTTGCAAGATATTTTGTCTTACCATTTTGTTCATATCTGCTACGATAAAATCCCAATAATCTATCATTCAAAATACCCTCAAATTCTAAGTCAACTGTACATAATCCACGTATTTTTTCAGCTAGTTTAATTTGTAATTCCTCTTTTTTTTCATTTGTTTTAGGGTATGATTTAATAATTTTTTTTCCAGATTTTACAATACAGGATTTTATTTTTAATTCGGCACAATTCATAGTGATAGAGTTAACAGATTTTTTACAATTAATTGAAATAGATTCCAATCCAGTAAAAGTGAATTTTTTTAGATCAGGTTCAAAAGTTAATTTATAATTTAAAGGACTAACATCCATAACCTATAGAAAATTTTAGGCTTTATGTAGATTTTCTATTTTGTAAAATAACAAAAATATTTAAAATTATTCAGAAGAATTCTTAGGTTTTGGAGCCTGATCAGCTTTCAAACCTTTGTATCTATTTCTTATTGTTACTTCAGTTACACCAGCTGCTTCAGCAAGATCTCGTTGAGTAATGGATACTCCGTTTTTAACACATGACAAGTATAATGCAGTAGCTGCAAGTCCCATAGGATCTTTACCTGCAGATTCCTTTCTTTCTTGAGCTTCTTTTAGAACTTTAACGGCATAACGTTTTGTTTTTTCAGAAATTTCTAATTTACTTGAAATTCTGGCAATACATTGAATAGAATCAACTACAGGCATTTTTAATTCTAATTCATGATGCAATAATCTATAACATCTTGCAATATCTTTTCGTTTTACGTTTGCAGAATCTGCGATATCTTTCAAGGTTCTAGGAGTTGCAGTATCACGACATGCAGCATAAAGAGATGCAGCTATCATTGCAGAGATTGAACGTCCCCTAAAATTTTTTCTCAAGTGCCTTTCGATAAATATAAGCAGCTTTTTCAAGAACATTTGCAGGAACAGAAACTTTATCCTTTAATTTATTTAAATCACTCAAAGCTTGTCTAAGATTTCTATCTACAGGTTCGTGAACTTGACTTCTACTATCCCAAGTTCTAAGACGTTCAATTGTACTTTTCATTGAAGTTGATAATGGTTTTCCAGATGCGTCTTTGTTTAATGGATTAATTACAGTAGACAATCCCATATCATGTATCATTAATGATGAAGGAGCACCAGTTCTTGCAGGATCAGCACCACCATCTTTTTGAAAGGATCTCCATTCAGGTCCAGATTCTTGCGATTTTTCTGAAACAACATAACCACATTTTGAACAAAATTGTTCTCCAGTTACATCATCAGTAAGGAGTGAATTCTTTCCACAACGCAAACAACTAGGAGTCGAATTGGCAGCAACCATAATGATATCCTTATGCTGCGGTCCTTTTTATAGAAATTTCAATTGTAGAAACATCTCTATTTCGACCATCAGAGGATACTAAAGATTCTGAACCAATTGCCACATTATCAATTGTAAATGCAGGTTTAGTTTTCTTTAAGACCACTTGAGCAACATCTATTGCAATTGCAGTAGTTAACCCTCTTGCTTTGATAGTCACATTAGGTTTAGTAGCTAATTGAACAATGGTAGAGGTGACATAGGTCATTAATGGTTTTTTACCAATGAAAATTGTATCATTTGAATTATTAGACATACAGGAGTAATTTGGAGGTGTAATTTAAACAGATAGTTCAATTGATCATATTCAATAAAATTAGAAGAATCCATTAGATCTAAGTAGATCAGTTATTTTGAGCATTTTAAAATTCTAAACAAGGTAAATTCAGGTTTTATTGTCAAAGACTAAACCTTTTAAAATATACATAATAAAACGAAAATATGAAGCAAAAAGCAACATCACGTAATGTCAAAATTTTAGTTGCCAAATTAGGTTTAGATGGTCATGATAGAGGAGCATTAGTTCTCTGTAGAGCATTCAGAGATGCAGGAATGGAAGTAATTTATTCAGGATTGTTTGCTACCCCAGACAGAATTGCACAAATTGCAGAAGATGAAGACGTAGATGCAGTTGCAATGAGTTTGTTAAACGGTGCACACGGAACATTATTTCCAAGAGTTGTAAAAACTCTCAAAAAGAAAGGAATCAAAGACGTGTTAATTGTAGGGGGAGGAGTAATTCCAGAAATTGATCATAAAGATTTAGTTAAATCAGGAGTGGACCATGTATTTGGTCCAGGTACACCATTGCCAACGATTATTGATCATATCAATACAGGTGTATCTAAATTAAGAAAAATATAAAATAAAAAAAGATTATTCTGTGGAATCAGGCCACATCATTTTTCGCATTTCTTTACCAACTTTTTCAATTTGGTGTTCATCATTTTTCTTCATGTATTGATCAAATGCCTCTGAGCCTTTTGTTTGATATTCAGATATCCACTCTTTGTTGAAAGTACCATCTTGAATCATGGTGAGAACTTTTTTCATGTTATCTTTGCTTGCAGCATCCATAACCATAGGTCCACGTGTTAAACCACCATATCTAGCAGTTTCACTTACACGTCTCCACATACCGTTAATTCCATATCTTTGAATCATGTCTACAATTAGTTTGAGTTCATGTAAAACTTCAAAGTATGCAATTTCTGGTTGATATCCTCCTTCAACTAGAGTTTCAAATGCATTTGTTACCATAGAAGCTGCACCACCACATAGGTCTGCTTGTTCACCAAACCAATCAGTTTCTACTTCCTCTTTGAAAGCAGTTTTGATTAATCCAGCTCTTGCACTACCAATTGCTTTAGCAATTCCTAAAGTTCTATCCCAAGCTTTTCCTGTAAAGTCTTGTTCAACTGCAACAATAGATGGAGTACCAAAGTTATCAAGATAAGTTTCTCTAACTTTAGAACCTGGTCCTTTTGGAGCAACCATAATAAGATCTACATTACTTGGTGCTTCAATCCATTTGAAATAGATTGCAGCTGCATGAGAAAATGACAATGCTTTTCCTTCTGAAAGATTTGGTTCGATTTCATCTTTGTAAACTTGACCCTGAATCATATCTGGAAGTAAGATGTGAATAATATCTCCTTGTTTTGTTGCATCTGCAACAGACATTACTTTATGACCGTCAGCTTCGGCTTTTTTCCAGCTTTTACCGCCTTCTTTAAGACCGACAATAACATTGAGACCAGAGTCTTTCATGTTATTTGCTTGAGCATCACCTTGAATTCCATAACCGATTACAGCGATAGTTTGATCCTTTAAAGGATCTAAGCTGATATCGTTATCTTTCCATGTTTTTGCCATGAGTAGACTAAAGGTTGTGCAAATATTAACTATGAAAAGGCATGTAGGATTAAAAAAACTAAATTTCAATAATTTTATCACATGAACGACATTTTACAGTAACTTTTTCTCCAGAAAGTCGTATGAATCTTTTAGAACCGCATTTAGGACAAATTGGACAAGAACGTGCAGGCTCCATCAATTAGTTATGAAATGATAGATTTTATTAAATTACACTATAGGATTTTTCCGCTGCCTAAGATTCGGATAGTAGTAGATTCAGGTTTTAAAATAACTGCAATATCATTTTTTTTGCATACAACAGGTTTCTCAAAAATTAATTTTAATGGAGTTATTGAAGAAAATTTTGCGGCTTTAATTTGCAATCCAATATTTACAAGGCAACCTTGATTTTCAGCAATTTCACTTTTGTAAAATGGGCTTTTTTCAAAATCAAGTTCAATCTCAGTTTTAATTTCAACTGCATCTTCAACAGAAATTACATCACCACGTCCAACCTCATCAGGTTTTGCACCCTTTACTGCAAGACCCACTCGAGCTGGACAAACAGATTCTGAAACAGGATCATCATGCATTTGAATTGATTTTATTAAAACATCAATATTGTGAGGATACAATTTCAAATTATCATATTGTTTAATTTTTCCATTAGTTACTTTACCCAAAATAACAGTTCCAACACCTTTGACATCAAAACAATGATCAATTAATAATTCAGCAGGGTTATCATTTGTGATTGGTTCAAGAGTATTCATCTCGTCTTTAATTTTATCTTGGTCTACACGAGTATAATTTTCAACAACAGTTCCCTTAATCATCATATTCAATTTTGATTCATCAACATCAAAAGTATGAGATAAAATTCCTTTTTCTTTTTTTAGAGAATCTAAAGCAATGATTTGTTCTCCAGTAAATTTGTCTAATTTATCTACATGAAATATTACATATTCAGCTAAATTAATTGCCTGAAATAGAGGTTGAATTTTTTCAGGAAAACCATTTGGAATTACCCAAGTTTTGATAATATCAGATTCTTTTCGATCATAAAGAGTCAAATCNGACTCTGTACCTTTTTTACCAAATTCAGATGCAAGATCCTGTTTACCTAAAATTACAAAATTTATAGATTGAATCATAATTATAAAATAAAAAATTCGTTCTTATGAATTTTTGAATTTAAAGATAAAGGCTTAGTGTTTATGATTTTTTATACAACTATCACAAAATTCAGAACCACAGTCATCACAAGAAATTAGTTGTCCAGGTCTATATCCAGTGAAACAGTTGTCACAACTTGTGCCATTCATATCATTTCAAGTAAATTGAATTTTAAAAAGATATCAGTCTAGTTAGCACGGATATTCAGATAAATCCAAATGATTTTCAGATGTTTCATCTAAAATGTTGAAATGGTATAGAATTGATTTGTTAGATGAGGATAATCTATCAGAAGCCATATACAAGGAATAAGCAAGATCATATAAAAAAATGACGCACCAAAGATACTATGTCATAGCTCGTTAGAAATCTAGGGAAATTTCTTCAATACAGAAACATAACTTGCAAATCTATGATTTTTAGGTTTCAATAAAATTTGACGATATTTTGAAATAGGTTTTCCAGTTGCACCGTCAAGTCCCAGTGGACCTTTAACGAATTTTTCTTTATTTGCCCAACTCAATACTTCATCAGAAGGGGCATAATGATTAACAATTTTTTCGTTTACAATATTTTGGAGAATTTTTCCATATTTCTTTGAAGAAGGAACATCTTCAGTAATAGATGCACCAAAAAAATACACACCTTCAACAATTGCAATATTTTTTTTCTTTTTTGCAAGATATTCTAAAGTACTCAAAATAACTTGGGTTCCAAGTGAGTGTCCAATTAGACGAATTTTTGTATTAGGACTAGTTAATTTAAAATCTTCAATAAATTTTCCAAGATTACGTCCATTTTTCTTTGCAATAACTTGTCCTGCAGCTAATGAACGTTTTGCATATTTCATCAAATGTGCACCAGTGGTGTTTGAATCATAACTATAACCAATTACAGGATAAGAATAGTTTAAATTTTTTAGTTTATTTTTTGCTAAAACAACTTTTGCAATTGCTCCAGCATTATCATTTCTCAACCCATGAATCATTATTGTTAACTCCTTTGAATCAATTAATTTTTTGAAATCTTGTTTTGGATATAGATAGTATGAATTATTTTTTATTGTTTTTCCGTTTAGTAAATTATAATATCCACGAGTTGAAATTCGGGCAACAGGTTTCATAATTATTCAGATGGACCTAATTCTTTTTTATATTTTTCAATGTCCAACTTCTCAATTCTGGCAAACAAAGGTGAAGCATCACCAAGAGTATGACCAGATGAAATACCCAATTCAGATTGAGATGACCAGGATACATCAGCCACATTTCCATCAATTCCCAACTGATCCCAAATTTTTTGGGCAGATTCAGGTACAAATGGGAATAGGGCAATTGCAAAACTTCTAACTGCATTTACAGAAAGATATACACAATTTGTAGTTCCAGGACCATTTTTCCAAGGTTCCTTGTGTTGAAAGTATTGATTGAAAAACGAAGAAACCTCCATTATTTTCTTTAATGCCCTATCCAAATGATTTTGTTCCATTAAAGCAGAAACGTCAGTTGCAAGNGATTTGATTTTTTGTTCTGCTTCTAAATCCTTTTCATCAAAAGATTCAGTTTCAGGAATTTTCCCATCAAAGGATTTTTTTGTAAACCCTAAAGCACGATTNACAAAATTTCCAAGATTACCAATTAATTCAGAGTTTATTCGAGTTGTAAAGTCATCCCAATCAAAATTCAAATCATCTTGAGAATAAGGATTGATAGAGACTAAATANAATCTCAAGTAATCAGCAGGGTAATATCCTAAAAATTGTTTTAATCCAATGTACCAATTTCTACTCTTAGATAATTTCTTTCCTTGAAGTGTAAGATGTCCTCTAGTTGGAATATAGTTAGGTAGTTTGTATTCTTTATTGAGACCCAATCTCATTGCAGGTAAGAAAAGATAATGATGATACACAATATCTTTTCCAATAAAATGATAAATATCTGCAGAATTCCAAAACTCTTTTCCATCAATCCCCTTATCATTAAGAAATTTTAATGCAGTTGAAATGTATGCCAAGTGATTATCAAACCAACCATAGAAAACTTTGCCTTCTGCACCATCAAGAGGGACTGGAACACCCCAAGGGATATCTCGAGTAATATCCCAATCAATTAATCCAGACTTGATCCAGTTTTGAACATATTTTTTTACATCTTTTTGAAGGGTAGTGGTTTCTTCCAACCATTTAGATAATGAATCGCCAAAATTTTTGAGTTTGAAAAAGTAATGATTAGTTTTTTCTTTGGTGGGAGTTTGACCACAAAGGGAGCATTTAGGATCAGTTATTTCTTCAGGTACACGACCACAACTTTCACATAAATCAGAATATTGATCCTCAGCCTTACAATGAGGGCAGATACCTTTGACATATCTGTCAGGAAGGAATTTTTTGTCATTATTGCAATAAAACTGAATTATTTCTTTTTCATAAATATGTCCAGCATCATTTAGTTTTGTAAAAACATCTTGAACAAATTCAATATTTTCTGAAGAGCTTGTTTTATAGAAATAATCAAAATTAATACCAAATGCAGTAAAATCATCATAATCACGTTTATTCCAATGTGCAACATAATCTGCAGTAGTTTTCCCTTCTTTTTCAGATTGAATTAGAATAGGAGTTCCAAAATCATCAGATGCACAAACATAGTATGCCTCGACTCCATTTTGTTTTAAGAATCTAGTAGTTACATCAGCAGGAAGGTAAGTAGATGCAACATGACCCAAATGGATCTCACCATTTGCATAAGGTAATGCACTTGTAATTATAGCTCTTTTATTCATTATACAGTTTCCAAAAGCAAGATTGGAGTTAAGAAGTTTTACCAGTTATTTGCGTATTTTACTTGTTCTGGAGTTAATTTATCAATTTTAACATCCATAGCTTTCAATGCATCAAATGCAATTTGAATATCAATTTCTTTAGGAACATCAATAATTTTATTTTCCATTGTTTTGTGATTTTTAAGAATATACAACACAGACAAAAGTTGATTTGAAAATGATTGTGCCATTACTTCTGGAGGATGTCCTTCTGCAGAAACCAAGTTAGCAAGACGTCCTTGTCCAATCAAGTAAACTTTTCTACCATTTTTCAAAGTACATTCATCAAGTGTTGGTCTAACTTCTTTAACAGATTTAGATTTCTTGAGTAAAAATTCAGCATCTATTTCAACATCAAAGTGTCCAACGTTACCCATTATTGCACCATCCTTCATTTTCAAAATGTGTTCTTTTCGAATTACACTAGTCATTCCAGTACATGTGATAAACATGTCACCAATTTTTGCTGCTTGAGACATTGGCATTACTTCAAATCCATCCATATGTGCTTCAAGTGCCTTAATAGGATCAACTTCAGTTACAATTACTTTTGAGCCCATTCCATTGCATCTTTCTGCAACACCACGACCGACCCAACCATATCCAACTACTACAACACGTTTTGATGCCATTAGTAAATTCATAGCGCGTAAGTAGCCATCAATAGTACTTTGTCCAGTACCATATCTATTATCAAACATATGTTTAGTGTAAGCTTCATTTACCAAAATTACAGGATAACGTAATTTACCTTGATTCTCTACGGCCCGAATTCTAGTTACACCAGCAGTAGTTTCTTCAGTAGCTCCTAAAACTTTCATGTCTTTGAATCGTTTATCAAAGTGTGCTTTGATATTCATATCAGCACCATCATCAGTTAGAATTGTTGGTTTATGTTTGAGTACCTGATCAATTGACCAATCATAGTCTTTTACAGATTGTCCATGCCATGCATAAACATTGATTCCTTGAGATGCCAAAAATGCGGCAATATTATCTTGAGTGGTTAAAGGATTACCGCCACAAACTGCTACTGTTGCACCTAATTCTTTAGCGCCCATTAACAAAACAGAAGTTTCTTTTGTTACGTGTAAACAAAAACCAATGGTGATTCCCTTTAGGGGTTTTGATTTTTTTAATCGATTAATCGTATTATCTAAAATTTGCATATGGGATCTAGCCCATTCATAGGAAAGTTTACCCTCTTTGATCAATTTTGGACTAGATTTTACTTTACTCAATAAACAAAACCCAGTCAGGGGCTATAAAATACTATCATGCGAATGTAAATAAATGACAGATATTTGATTAAACTCATGGCATGGAAAAAGATTGCAGAGAAAGGCGAAGTACCTTCAGGTGGGGGTAAAGCATTCAAAATCGATGGAAAACAAATTGCAATTTTTAATCAAGATGGTTTTCATGCCATGGATGACCTTTGCGTTCACCAAGACGGATCAATTGCACCGGGCAAATTAGAAGGAGATATAGTTGAATGCCCATTACATTTCTGGCACTACAACATCAAGACAGGAAAATTAGTAGATTATCTCAAAGATGTAAAATTAGAAACATATGAAGTCGAAAAGAGAGACGACGGACTATATGTGGATATTTAAAAAAAATTAACTAATAATTTCTTTAAATTCATTTAAAAGTTTGATATCAACAAAATCAACATCATATTTGGCTTGTTCCTTATACGAATAATCGAGTTTAATTAATTCAGATAAAATTTCTAACCCTTCCTTAATTTTACCAGATTTTATTATTGAGGAAGATTTGTTATATAATGCAGTCTTGTTTTGGGGTTTAATTTTTAAAACTAGATTAAAACAAGTTATGGCTATATCGTATTGTCCAGTATTATGGTGACATAGTCCCTTATTCAATAATGCTAAGAGGTTTTCTTTTTCTTGTAAAAGAACATCATCATAACAAAGGATAGCTTCATTGAACCTACCAAATCTTCCAAAAATATTCCCTTTTTTCAATAATGCTTCTAAATGAGTTGGTTTTTGATCAAGAATTTTTTCATAAAAAGATAATGCTTCTTTTGGATTGTCTAAATTTAATGATCTTTGCCCTTCACTCAACAATCTTTCTATTTCAGACATAATTAAAAATCTCAAATATTTCTATCAACAAACACATTACCAAATGTAAAGCATTTATCATCTACAACTACATCAATTGGATTAGGATCAATATTTGTATTCAACATTGATTTGATTTCATTTTTAGTAAACCATTGACTTCTAAAACCAAGACTATTGTGAAAAACTCTATTTTCTTCATCAAAAGAATCATCATCTATTTGTTTAATCATTGGAATCATGGAATGGTATAATTTTGGGGCAACAAAACCAAAGTCATCGCCATTAAACATAGTTAACACTACCAATCCATTTTTTCCAGCAATAATTTTCATATTATCAATGAATTTTTGGCGCTTATCAGAAGGAACTACACCCAATGTATTGTATGAACACATCACAACATTGGCANCATTTAATTGAAAATANTCAGGTAAATTAGAATCAGTAAGATCATATTTTAAAAAACTAATTTTTGAAACTCCATCATGTTTGCTATTTTTATGATTTGCAAAATTTAGCATGGAGTCAGAATTTTCAACACCAAAAAATTCAATTGAATTATTATGTAATTTTTTATCAAGAGCAAAAACTACTCTCCCAGTACCGGCACCCATATCAATAATTGAAAAANTACTGTTTTTGTTGCTATGTTTTTGGCACAAAATATTAAGAATTTCAATTTCCTTGTCAAGATAATTAATTATTAATGGACTTTGATTATCTTCCACACTCTTATCATAATTAGCTGCTAAATTATCCCAGGATTTATTATCCATAATTTTCTCCAATTTCCAATTAATTTAAAGTCTAAGATGATTATTCAATTAAAGACTAGCACTAGAGGTCAATTTTTATTCTAAGTTATTTTTTAGAAATATCATTGAATCAAGATATCATTAATAAAATAATTTCACAAGATTATGCTTCAATTACAAATAGAATTGAAGAGTTTATAGAAAATGAAATAAAGAAAAATAATGCAAAAGGAATAATTTTAGGCCTCAGTGGAGGAATTGATTCAGCAGTTTTAGCATACATTTGTAAAAGAAAATTAAAAGAAAAAACACTTGCTCTGATTTTACCAGATACAACAATTACACCTAACAGTGAAACTGAAGATGCAATGAAAATCATTAGTTTAACAGGAATTGAGCATAAACTAATCGATATCAAACCAATTGTAAACGAATATTCCATGTATTTAGTACCAAATGAAAAATCAAAAGGAAATCTCAGAGCAAGAATAAGGACAAACATACTCTACTATTATGCAAACATTGAGAATTATTTGGTTTTAGGTTCCAGTGACAAAAGTGAATATCTTATAGGATATTTTACAAAATATGGTGATGGTGCATCAGATCTAACACCAATTGTTTCATTGTATAAATTACAAGTTAGGGAAATTGCAAAATACTTAGGAATTTCAGAAAACATAATATCAAAAAAGAGTAGCCCTCATCTTTGGAAAGATCATGAAGCTGAAAAGGAATTAGGCATACAATATGAAGAAGTAGACTCAATTTTGTACTGTCTAATTGAAAAAGGACTTTCAATTCAAGAAACGGTAGAAAGGACAAACATAGATAAAGAAATAGTTGAAAAAATTCATAATTTAAACATAAACAGTGAACACAAAAGATTACTACCACAAAAAGATGACATAAAATAATATGAATATTCAAGATACTTTATCCAGTACTGAACAAAAAGTAGATAATTCAGAAAAAATTAAGATTTATCTTTGTGGAGTTACTGTATATGATGAATCACATATAGGACATGCCAGAACAATAATTGTTTTTGATGTATTAAGAAAATATTTAGAAAATAAGAAAAAAGAAGTAGAATTAATTCAAAATTTTACAGATGTTGACGATAAAATAATCAATCGTGCAAATGATGAAGGAATACCTGCACANGAAATAAGCAAAAGATACATTGAAAATTATTTCAGAGATTTTGATGAATTAAATATTAAACGTGCTACAAACTATCCAAAGGCAACTGAACACATTGAAGACATTATTGAATTCATAAAAAAATTAATTGAAAAGGGAATTGCATATGCCTCAGAAAATGGAGTATATTTTTCAGTATCAAAATTTCCAGAATACGGAAAACTATCTAAGAAAAAAATTGATGAATTGAAATCAGGTTCTAGAGTACAAGTTGATGAAACAAAAAAAGACCCATTAGATTTTGCAGTATGGAAATTTTCAGATGTTGAACCCACATGGGAAAGCCCATGGGGAAAAGGCAGACCAGGATGGCATATCGAATGCTCAGTAATGAGTATGAAGTATCTTGGAGGGAATTTTGATATTCATGGAGGCGGAAGAGATCTAATTTTTCCACATCATGAAAATGAAATAGCACAATCAGAGGCACATTCAGATGGAAAATTTGCTAAAATTTGGATGCATGTAGGCATGGTAACAATAGCAGGGGAAAAGATGTCTAAATCACTGGGCAATACGAAGTCAATCAAGTACGTATTAGAGAATTGGGGACCCAACATAATTAGATTATTTTGTTTATCGGGGCATTATTCTAAAGTAATAGATTATTCTGAAGAAATGTTAAAAGAAAATCTCACAAAATGGAGACAGGTAGAAACATGTTATTACGAATTAATTCATGCAAACAATGTAGAACAAGAAAACATATCAGAAAAAATTAGGAATATCAGTACAGAATTTGATAAATCTTTAGAAGATGATTTAAACACACATCTTGCATTATCATCATTTTTTGAATTAGTAAAAGAAACAAACAGACTTGCAGCATCAGAAAAGCTGGGAAAAGAAAATTCAATAATAATAATGAAAGAATTTGAAAGAATTTCAAAAATATTAGGATTAAACATTCCCAAAATGGATCAAGAAGAGAAAGAAGAAATTGATTCTTTGATTTCAAATAGAGAAAAATTACGAGGTGAAAAACAATTTGAAGATGCAGACAAGATTAGAGACCAACTTAATGAAATGAATATAGAATTAATGGATCATAAAGGAAAAACAATCTGGATGAAAAAAGAAAAGATACAAAAAGATTGTTAAAGATTAATTAAAATTATTTTTAAAAACAACTTCATCTAAACTCAATTGACCACCACGTTCTTTGGCAGGTTCAAGAGCTTTTCCAACAACAATCATTAAAACAATCAAATGATCATCAGGGAGATTGATAATTTCTGCCATTTGATCATAATCAAATCCAACCATCGGACAAGAGTCAAGACCCATTTGTTTTGCTGCAAGCATAATAGTTTGACCTGCAAATCCACAAGAACGCATTGCCTCATCACGTCTATTTTGAGGACTGTCAGAATATTTTTTTTCCAAAGAAGATTTAACTAATTCCTGTTTTTCACTAGGATGATTTTTCCAATATCTCAAAGGATTGTCTTTCCAGGCACTCATATTTCCACATAACAATATCACCAAAGAACCATCCACGGGTTGTGCCTGATTTCTAGCAGCAATTCCAATCTTTGTTTTTATTGATTGGTCAGTAACTGTAACAAATCTCCAGTTTTGTTGATTATAACTAGTTGGAGAAAGAATGGTTAATTTCATTAAGGAATCAACTTCTTCAGAAGTCATTTTATGATTAGGATCAAATTTCTTAATTGCGCGTCTATTAGATATTGCTTCAAAAGTATCCATATGATAATTTCTAAATTAATATCAATTTAATTGATTCTACAGAAATAAAAAATGATCGATCATCAGATTACAAAATAACCTTCGGCTCAAATACCTAAATTTTACAAAAAAAACATGGGAGCACAAGATCTTCAAAAACTATTTGAGATAAAAAATCAAATTCAACAAATAGATAAAAAAAATTATTATAATTTCATAATTGATTCAGATACAAAAGAAGGAAGAACCAGAATCATTATAGATGAATTTGGAACATGGAAAAAAATGCCAAATTTGACAGAAGAACAAGCATCAGAATATAGAAAAAAAGGATTCAGACAGTTTGTACCAGATTTAATTGATTTTAAAAATAAAATAATTATTGAATATCAAGAAGAGTGTAAAGGCAGACAAGGAGTATTACGAAGACGTGGAAAAATTAACAAAAAAGGACATGATGAATTTAGTGATGAAGATAAAGATATTTTTTACGAATTAGCAAAATTCAATCAATTAAAAATTTGGGAGAATACACCTGAAGTAGAACAAAATAAAGAATTAAAAGTTTTTTTAAAAACATTTTCTAAGAATAAAAATAATTTTAAAAATTAGAATTTAAAAAATCTTAAAGATTATGGAAGAGGTTCATGTCCACGCTTATATCCACTCCATTTTCGATATTCATAATCAGTTAATGGAGATTCACAACCGCATTTACAAAATGTTTTCATAATTAGAGAAATATACGTAGTCTATTTTTAGATTATCTTTAATCCAATCTAAGTATTCATCAACATTATTTCAATAAAAGAGGATCAAAAAGATCGGTAATTGGCTAAAAAATAAATACAAAATATTACTTTGAGTGTATTTTATCTTGAATTTGTGCCAAAATCAAAGCAGCCTTATCTTTATTTTCATAAGTATCGACTGTCTCATCCATAATAGCATCAATTTCATAACTTTTGTCAACTAGAATACTTGCAACATGATCATCCAAAGTTCCATTTCCAATCAGATAATATGCAAAAACAGTATTTTTTTGGCCAATTCTATGAAGTCTATCCTCTGCTTGTCTATGAATAGCAGGGCTCCAATCAAGTTCAGCAAAAATAACATACTTTGCCCTAGTTAGATTGATACCAACATTACCAGCACGAATACCTGCAATCATTAACTTGGATTCTCCCTTTTGGAATTTATCAATTTGATCTTGTCTCAGATTATCAGATTGACCACCAATAATTGAAACAGGAGTAAACTCCTGAAGACTTTCATGAAGTAATTTATGAATTACTTTATGGTGACAAAATACAACAACACTTTCTTCAATCTCCATAATATTTTTTACAAAATTAATTACATGTGGCAGTTTAGCAACACCAGCAATTTGACGTTCACTTTGAATTGCTCTATGATATGATGCAGATTTAGAAAATTCTGTTTGAGCTTCTTTTTGTTCACTTTCAAGTTTTTTCCAAATTTTATCAAGTTCTTCAAGATAGTAATCAGTATCAGATGCAATTACCTCTTTGTATCGAACCTTGTCTTTGAGTTCTTTTAGGACATCAGCTTTTTTCCTTCTAAGCATAACATGTTTTTGTAATTCATTGCGAAGTGAAGCTCGTTTATTTTCCAACACAATAGCCTTACCTTTGTCATTCACATAACAGAAATATTCACAGAATTCCTTGAAACTTCCCAAAAGTCCAGGTTTTAAAATATCAATGATAGGCCAAATTTCAGAACCACGATTATAAATCGGAGTACCAGAAAGTCCAATTCTATAATGAACTGACGGTAATGCTGCAAGTTTTTTAACAGCCTTGTATTTTTGAGTAGTCTTTGATCTTAGATTATGAACTTCATCACAAACAATTGTATGAATTCCAACTTGCTCCAAATCATCAGAACGTTTGAGAAGTAATTCATAATTGATTACGTAAATATCACTTTTTGGCAATTCTTTAGATTTCCCAGTTCGAATTAAAGTGACACTAGGTGATTCGGATTCAATAATTCTGCCATTTCTACTTTTTTTCTTAAGAAATTTTTGGATTTCACGCTCCCAATTATTTAATGTAACAAGAGGGGCAACTATCAGGACAGGAAAAGTTTGCTTTTCTGTGGAAACATACGATAAAGTTTGAACAGTCTTTCCAAGACCCATTTCATCTGCAAGTAATGCATTACCAGAGGATTTTAGTAGAAAATCCAAACCCTCTTTTTGGAAGTTCATCAATTTACCTCTAAATTGCTCACCAGTTTTTGCACGTTTCAGTTTATGATTTATTGGAGGTAAGGTAGGTTTTGGAGCATATGTTTTAACAATTTTTCTTTGCCAAACAGTTTTAGATAAAATTTCTAATGGATAGCGATCCATTAACAGTTTCAATTGTTTGATACTTTCAGTAGTATCCTCGATAATTACTTCATTTTCACTTTCACCATACCATGCTTTAGAAGTCAAACTAGAGATCTTGTCTATGGCCAATGTTCCTGTAATTTTCCAACACCAAAGTTTTGAATATTTATCCTGAACATATTCCAATGTACCGAAATTTTCTAGCGATGTCGTCATAATTTGTAGCTAGCAATTTTTTTTCTCTTATGAATCTTCAGGTTTGTTCAAATCATTAGAAAAAAAATAAAAAACGAGAAGAGTTAAAATATAACATATTTAGCTCCTAATGGAGTAAATAAAAAATACAATTAGGCACAAAATCTTAAGAATTAGCATAAAATCAATTACAGAAAAAAAATTTTAATAAAAATATTTTAACATACGTTTAAAATTAATCAAAAATATTANGTGTTATGCAATTTACTCAAAATGAAGAACCAGATATTAAAAAACCAATCATCATTGCAGCAATGCAGGATATGGGGAATGTTGGAAGTATAGTAATTAATTTTATTAACAAATCATTAAAATCAAAACCATTTAGAACTGCTAAAGTTTCATTTCCAACATATGTAATAGATAATGGAGGATATGTAGATCTTCCAAAAGAAAGTTGGGAATATAGATACACAGATGATCTGATAATTTTTGGAGGTGGAAACGGTCAACCACAAGACAATAATGAATTAAATTTACTTTGTAATGATGTAATTGATATTGCTGAGAAATATTCTGCAAAATTCATCTACACATTAGGAGGATTTCATACAAATAGGATTTTAAAAAATAATCCTAAAACATTCATCACTACAACATCTATGGAGCTAAAAAAACAAATGGAGAAATTAGAATTAGATATGACTCCTCAAAAATCAGCAATTACAGGATTTAATGGATTAATTCTAGGATTTGCAAAAAAACATGACATTCAAGGGATCGGCATGTATGGAGAATTAAATCAACCAGAAGTTCCCCAATACAGAGCAGCAATTAGTATAATCAAAACAATTGAGAAGTTGACATATAGAAAATTAGGCAGTACTGAAGAATTAGAGATATTAGCTCAAGAAATAGACAAGAAATTCAGAAATTAGTGAGCAGTTCCAACTTCATGAGGTCCAGTATTCTCATCATGACAATCACAACTGCACAGGTGTGTTTTGTGATTGTTCATACAATCAATACATTCAAAATGTTTTCGAGTTTCACATGCAGCACAAATCATAGTTTATCATTACCAATAGATGAATTTGAATATTTCTTTAATTAAAGAGTTTTTAAGGCAAATAAAAAAAGCACATTATTGAAAGTCTATCATAAATCGTCATGTATCACATGTAAAAAAACAATCACAGAAATTGAAAGAATGAAAATAGATGTTGAGTCAAGGGACTTTTTTAAAGATCCATTTACAGAAACAGAGTTAAAAAAAATTATTAAAATGACAGGAAAAAAACCAGAAGAATTGCTTAGAAAAAGAGACAAGACATACAAAGAGATGAAATTAGATCAAAACAAAAAAACAGATTCAGAAATTATCAAACTCATGGTAAAATATCCAGGGTTAATTTTACGTCCAATTGTAATTTTAAAAAATAAAGCAATAGTGGGAAAAATAGACCCAAAAGAAATAAAGAATTAATCAGAATTCTCTTTTTTAAAAATTCGAATTGCCTCTAAATGAGAACAATTAGCTTTTTGTCCATTACCGTGATGAAATTTATAATAATTTTTGAATCCGAAGCATTCACAAGTATCAGACGTTACAAAATAGGATTTTTCAGGATCAGAGGAAGATTTGATTTGAAATAAATCAGCCTCAATTTTCACTATACACCCATCATCAACGAGTTTTTTTGCTTTTTTGATAGTAGCTGGACTGCTCACATTATGGTGAAAATCTAATAATATTATAAACGATTTCTAACAAAAATCAATATTGAGTATGAAAAAATACATCGCCAAACGTGCAGCTACAATGTTTGGCGTACTACTAATCACATTACTAATCACAATAATGCTTGTTGGCTCCAACATGGATACAATTCTAAAACAAGGAGTGGTGTTTCAAGTCAGATCAGAAATTACTGAAAATCCAGAAATAGCTCAAAGTTTTTCATCAGTGCAAGAATTTGAAGGATATATTCAAGATAGAACAGATGAACGGATAAAAAATTTAGGATTAGATGAGCCATGGTACTCCCCTCAAAGAATTGGATTGACAATGTACAAAATAATTTTATTAGACTTTGGACAGGCTACTTTTCTAACAAGCGATTTAGGATCATCAGATGTAAAAGAAATTATTTTTGAAAAACTTCCAAGAACAATTTTACTATTTACTACTGCAACAATTTTAATTTCAATCATAGGAATTTTTGTCGGAGCATTATCTGCAAGTAAAATTGGTTCAACGATAGATAGAATCACATCAAGCTTTGCAATTATCAGCTCAAGTTTTCCAGTATGGTGGATTGGAATGTTGATGATATTTTTATTTGCATTTACATATCAGATTTTTCCAGCAAGGGCAACTCCAGACATCCCAGCATCAAGTCCAGAGTATCTAGGAGCTTTATTGTACCACATGACATTACCGTTAATCACAATTGTAATGATAGGATTTGGTTCTTGGGCATATTTGGTTAGAAACTTTATGGTGGGAATTATGCAAGAGGATTTCATAATTGCAAAAAAGGCAATTGGAATTAAACAAAGCAAGATCACATACACTCATGCGCTAAAAAATGCAGCACCACCAATTATTACAATTCTAGCACTAAGTTTGTCAGGCTCACTTGGCGGGGCAATAATTACAGAAGCTGTATTTGATTGGCCAGGCATGGGAAGATTATACTTTGAGGCAATTACAGTCATGGATTTGCCAGTAATTATTGGTGCAACATACATTCTAACAGTATTTTTCTTGGTGAGCATATTCATTGCAGATTTACTTTATGGCTATTTTGATCCAAGAATCAGGACAAACACGGAGTAATCAAAATGAGCAGCATAACTCCTCAAGACATTAAAAAAGAATTTTTCAAAAGCAAAATGGGGATTGCAGGAATTACAATTCTTTCAATTTTAATTTTAACGTCAATTTTTACAATGGTATTAATTCCAATAGAAACATTTCAGGAATGGAACAATCCAGGAAGCTGGATTACATATCCAAAAACAGCAATACCAGTATGGGTGAATTTATTTTTATTTGAAAAGATTCCAGAACATAAAATTTTGACACAGCCAAATATAAAAAATGCAGCAAACAATGAGATAAATTTATCATCATATCAATTCAACTTTAATTTTGAATATGACCAGTTTCCAAATGATTTCATTTATTCATACTCCTCACAATATGTTAATTCGCCATTACTTGAAATGTCAGTTATCAGACCAGATGGAATTAAATTAAAATTAGTTTCAACATCACTTCCATACTCAGATGTAATAACAATTCATGAGGATAAAATATTCTCAACTGATGCAATGATTAAAAAAGAATTATTTTTGCAAGAGGAAAAATTTGAATTTAAAATAGACAAATTATCTGCAGAGGACATTGTTTTTTCAAAAACAAAAGTTAATGAGCCTCTAAAAGGAAACTATGTGTTTTTAATTAATCTGTATGAAATTAATGAAAAAAGCGAAATTACTGAATCAAATTTAATCATAGGCGGTAAAGCGTTTGGAATAATGGGAACAGATGAATTGCGAAGGGATTTGGCCATGGGATTATTGTGGGGAACTCCACTTGCATTATTCATAGGACTAGTAGTCTCAATAGCATCAGTGATTATGGGATTAATTTATGGCGTTTATGCTGGATTCAAGGGTAAAAAGACAGATGAAACATTGATGAGATTCAATGATGTAATCTATGCATTACCGGCATTGCCTTTTCTAATTATTCTTTCAGTCACCATAAGCAACAGCATATTTGTGATGATTGGATTTNTAATGATTTTTGGATGGGTAGGTATTGCAAAAGTTGCAAGAAGCATGTCATTACAAATCAAAACGAGAGGATATGTGGAAGCTGCAACAATGATGGGTCAAAAAGATTCAAAGATGATTTTAAAACATATTTTACCACAATTACTACCATATGCATTTGCCAGTGTAGCAATATCAGTTCCAGCAGCAATCACTACAGAAGCAGGATTAAGTTTTCTAGGATTAGGAGACCCGTCATTTCCAACATGGGGACAAATATTACATGATGCCAATACATTTGGTGCAACAGCAAGAGGGTTATGGTGGTGGATTGTACCTCCAGGAATAATGATTGCAATTACAGGTTTAGCATTTGTGTTTATTGGAAATGCACTTGATTCAATAATTAATCCAAAGTTAAAACGATAATAAAATTAGAGTTCAAATTTTCGAATTAATTCAATTGCACTATCCTTTAATTTTATCGAATAGCAGTGTGAATTTACATCATTGATTGCAGCCAAATTATTAGCAAATACTTTTTTGCTGTGACCGCCGTATGATGCATTATCTGATTCATCAAAACAAATAGTCATTTGTTTCATGCTTAGTTCATTTTTTAAAAGAAATGCAATAAACTTTTGATAATTATCAGTAACAACCCAGTCTAATTTTTTCTCTTCACTTATTCCAATCCAGATCTCAATGGAATTTTGGTATAGGGCTTTTTTTCTTAATTCTTCTAATGTCATTTTGTTACCTAGAAATCTGCTCTCTGCATTTTTGAACCACATCTAGGACATGCACCACCATTATGTTTATTCCTGCAAACAAGACAAACATACTTTACATTGGCACTGTCGCTTTGACCGCCACCACTTCCAAAGAAACCGCCACCGGCACCACTAGAACTTCCACCATAGTTACCCATTTGTCCCATTTGTCGTCTTCTCATATACATTGGAAGTAAAATGAATATTGCCATAACTAGTCCAATACTGATAAACCAAGGAACACCAAGATAACCCAGAACAATTTGTAAACCTATGCTGAATACAAGTGATGCACCTAGAAAAATATAATATTTTTTTAATTGAGGATTCAAACCACTAAAAGTTCCTTAAAAAAGGTTATAAAGCTTTGTCAGTTTTTCTCAGTTTCATTTTCATCATTTATTGATAGTGGAATAGCAGTACCACCACTATCCCATGCAAAAATGGAATCATCATCATATGGAGATTTAATGATTAAAGAAACTAATCCAAAAAAATTATTCAAATCAGTTACAGAGGGTTCAGCTGAACCAGACGGATGAGAATGAACGATACCAATATAGCTATTATCAAAAGGTAAGAAGGAATGAGGGAATCCTGCAAAGGTAGGACCTGTAAAATTAAACGGAGGTATAGCAAGTCCATCGATTTTAATTTGACCACTTTTTGATTTTCCTTTTAAGATCAGAATTCCTTCATTAGGATGCTTCATTTTACAAAAAGTTACAATACTGTCTAAGACGGTTTTTTCCAGTAAAACTTTACGTTCAATTTTTTTATTTTTAAAAAACATAAAATGACTTTAATTACTTGGTAAATTAGTTTTAAGATTCAGATATTACATATTTAGAATTAGAAAATATTCTCAATTTACCCTCAATTTTAGAGATTAGTTCAGGGATTTGAGAATTAATTTCATCAATTTCAGATAAAATTGTTTTAGACTTTAGATTAGAGTCATTTTGAGAGTCAGTATTTTTTGAAAATTCATTTTCTAGAGACGTTAAATTATCAGGTTTCAAATCACTCAATTCAGTTTTCATTGAATTAAAAATATTTGAATAATCAGACACCTTTTTGATAAAACCATCTAAAGACTCTTCAGTTTCAGTCAATTGTAACAAAGTTTTGTCAGTATCTTTAACAGAGATTGAGCCAGAAGAAATTGCTTTTCGAATATTTTCTAAAATAACAATGATGGTATCAGAGTTTTCAGAACGAAGTGCATTAAATGGATCATCAACTAGAGTAGATAAAACAGCATTTTGTTCCTTATCAAGAGAGGATCCATATGCATATCTGCCAAGTGGACGAGAAATTTTTGTAAATTGAGTGTCAATTTCAGACTTTATCTTAGATTTCTGATTAGTAAAATCATTTAATTTATTTTCCAAATCAAGAAATTTTTTATAATTTTCAGAAGAATGAACCTCATCCAAAGAAGATTGTAAGACAGTTTTCTTTTCTTCAAATGATTTTAGATTATCAAGGATCTCAATGTGTCTTTTTCTTTTATCACTTAATTCCGTTTTATGTGATTTGATTTTATCTAGCATTTCAGTAATTTCATCAAAAGTAGATTGTGTAGATGCAAAATGTTTTAGAAGTTTTGAAATATTAGCAGAATTCTCATTCATAATTTTGAGATTACCCGTTAATTGATTTGCATATTTTTTTGCAAAGATGTGAATTACCCTAGTTTGTCTTCCTAAAACATCACCCACTTTTTTAAGAAGTTGAGTTAAAAAATAATCCAATTTTTTTGCATCTGCAATTGTTGAAACTTGCATCAATGTTTTTACATCTTTTTTTAAAATATCAATCACTTGTTTTTTTCCTCTCACTAC
>JGI20159J14440_10000890_pt1 | contig 22276 bp, 18 predicted proteins | sample COG_09_FD_14440 | JGI IMG/M metagenome (IMG submission 14440) | reverse complement strand
CTTGTTCGACGCCGTTCCCGAGCTAACCAAAGCCCTTTGAGGCTGGCTCCAAGGCGCTGCTTGTCAGCGCCTTTTTCTGTCTCAATGCATCGCCGAACAGCGTGGTGCAGATAAAAAAAGCTGTAACTGACTGGAGAATGCGATGACCTACAAAGCCCCGACGCAAGACATGCTCTTTAACATGCGCCATGTCGCTGATATTGATGCGATTGCGCGTATGCCCGAGTTTGAAGATGCGGGCTTTGAGACGGCGCAGGCCGTTTTGGACGAGTGCGCCAAGTTCAACGAGGGCGTGGTGGCGCCGCTGAATTGGATTGGTGACCAGCAGCCTAGTCATTGGGATAACTTTGCGGTCAAGACCACGCCCGGCTTCAAGGAAGCATTCGCACAGTACGGCCAAGGCGGATGGCAAGGGCTGCAGCACCCGGTTGCCTACGGTGGTCAGGGCTTGCCTAAGGTCATTGGCGCTGCCTGCGGTGAAATGCTGAATGCCGCCAATTTGAGCTTTGCTCTTTGCCCCTTGCTGACTGATGGCGCGATTGAGGCCCTAATAACGGCTGCCAGTGATGACTTGAAGGAGCGCTACTTAGCGAAACTCATCAGCGGTGAGTGGACAGGAACCATGAACCTAACGGAGCCGCAAGCGGGCTCAGACTTGTCCTTGGTGCGATCCAAGGCGATACCGCAGGCGGACGGCACTTACCTGATCTCTGGGACCAAAATCTACATCACCTATGGTGAGCATGACATGGCGAGAACATCATTCACTTGGTGTTGGCACGTGTGGAAGGGGCTCCGGAGGGGGTCAAAGGCATTAGCTTGTTCGTCGTTCCTAAGGTGCTGGTCCAAGCTGACGGCAGCTTGGGTGCGCGCAACGATGTGACCTGCGTCAGCATCGAGCACAAGTTGGGTATCAAGGCCAGTCCGACGGCGGTGCTGCAGTTTGGCGATGCGGGCGGTGCAACCGGTTATTTGGTTGGGCAAGAAAACCGCGGCTTGGAATACATGTTCATCATGATGAATGCGGCACGCTATGCCGTGGGTGTCCAAGGGATTGCGATTGCGGATCGCGCTTACCAGAAGGCGGTTTCCTATGCGCGTGACCGCGTGCAAAGTCGCCCCGTCGATGGTTCTATGAACCAATCAGCCCCCATCATTCATCACCCAGACGTGAAGCGCATGCTGATGACTATGCGTGCGTATACGGAGGGCTGTCGCGCATTGGCGACCGCCGCCGCCGCCGCGTTCGATGCGGCGCACCATCACACAGACGCCGAGACGCGCCAAGCCAATAAAGCTTTTTACGAGTTCATGGTGCCGTTGGTCAAAGGCTTCAGCACGGAAATGAGTTTGGAGGTCACCAGTTTGGGCGTACAAGTCCACGGCGGGATGGGTTTCATTGAGGAAACCGGCGCAGCGCAGTATTACCGAGACGCCAAAATATTGACCATATACGAGGGAACCACCGCGATTCAAGCCAACGACTTGGTCGGGCGCAAGACAGCGAGAGATGGTGCCACGCAAGCGTTGGCATTGGCCGAGCAGATCGCTAGGACAGAAGCTGACCTGATGGCCGTAGGCTCCGACGATGCGCAGGCGATGGCGAGCAGTCTGAAGGCGGCTCGCGAGGCCTTTCAGTCGGCAGCACAGTTTATTGCAGCGAACGCCAGCGCTAATCCCAACGCCGCGTTTGCGGGTAGTGTGCCCTACCTCATGCTCACTGGTAACGTGATGGCCGGTTGGCAGATGGCCCGCGCCTTGCTCGCAGTAGAGGGGTTGAGCGGGGACGAGGTCTTTGGCGATGCCTTCTTACAAGCGAAGCGCGTCACGTGCCGATTTTATGCCGACCACATTCTCACTAAGGTGCCTGGCTTGCGCGACAGCATCGTGCAAGGGGCCGATAGCGTTAATGCCATGGCGCTTGAGGCGTTCTAGGCAGACGGCGCCAAAGCCAACCCCCTACAGATAACTGGTTAGCGACTCATTTCACCCACTGGAGAGCAAGATGACAACAGACAACAAACAACGCGTTTTACCTGGCGCCTTGGCACGCGTGCCTTTTCCTGTAATCGGTTCGCCCCTGTTTATCATCAGCAACCCCAAACTGGTTATCGCGCAGTGCCAAGCGGGCATTGTGGGTTCTATGCCCGCGCTGAATGCTCGTCCAAAAGAGCTACTTGATGACTGGTTGGCAGAGATTACAGAGACCTTGGCTGCCTATGATCTTGCCCACCCTGAGGCGCCGTCTGCTCCGTTTGCCATCAACCAAATTGTGCATAAGAGTAACGACCGTTTAGAGCACGACACGGCGTTGTGCGTGAAATACAAAGTGCCGATCATCATCTCTAGTCTTGGTGCGCGCGAAGAAATTAATCAAGCCGCTCACAGTTATGGTGGCGTGGTGATGCATGACATTATCAACAACAAGTTTGCGCACAAGGCGATTGAAAAGGGTGCGGATGGTTTGATTGCCGTTGCATCTGGTGCGGGTGGCCATGCAGGCGTTAAGAGCCCATTTGCGCTTATCCAAGAGATTCGTGAGTGGTTCAACGGCCCCATTGCGCTGAGTGGCTCTATTGCGACCGGTGATGCGGTGTTGGCGGCGCAAGCCATGGGGGCCGATTTCGGCTACATCGGCTCGGCTTTTATCGCGACCGATGAGGCGCGGGCGACGCCCGAGTACAAGCAAGCAATCGTGGACTGCAACAGCGATGACATTGTGTACAGCAACCTCTTTACGGGTGTGCATGGCAATTACTTGGCGCCAAGTATTCGCAACGCCGGACTGGATCCAGACAACTTGCCTGAGAGCGATCCCAGCAAGATGAACTTCTCGAGTGAAGCCACCAAGGCCTGGAAAGATATTTGGGGCTGCGGGCAAGGCATTGGTGCGGTCGACCGGGTACAAACTACCGCTGAATTAGTGGCGCGCTTGAAGCAGCAGTACGCTGCAGCGCGCGCACGTTTGAGCCTGTGAGGCATCAGGCGCGGTCAGCCTGAAATACGGCTACTGCCTGGCCTCTTGGCGCAACGCGGTCAGTAGCTTTTGGCCGGCGCGCCCGCTGACGTCATGGCCTAAGCGCTGTTGCTCAAGCTGAATGGCGGCGCGTGAACGGCTACCCAGTGCGCCGTCTACGGCACCGATGTCGTGGCCACGGGCCAAGAGCAAGGTTTGTATGTCTCTTTTCTCCTGACGTGACAGCCCCGCGTCATCCGTAGGCCACGGCGTTGTGAAGACCGTAGCGCCGCGCAGGCGGTCTGACAAGTGGGCAATGGCCAATCCGTAGCTTTCCGATGCGTTGTAGCTGTAGATGGACTTGAAGTTACCGAGCAGCAAAAACGCAGGGCCTTTGGGGCCAGACGGTAGCAAGAGTGCGGCATCTGAGGTGGTGCGAAGCGGCGCTTGCAGCAAGGGGCTGCCGTCGACGCGCTCGATGCCTTGGGCGATCCAGTAAGAAAGGTCGCGTACGCTTTTGCGGCCAACAGCTGCCGGCGGGCCTGATTGCGGTAGGCGAACTTCAAAACCCCAGACTTGTCCCGCCTTCCAACCCGCTTTTCGCAGAAAGTGCGCCGTAGATGCCAAGGCATCCACGGGGTTGGTGATGAGGTTACGCTTGCCGTCGCCGTCACCATCCTTGGCTAAGCGTAGAAAAGTGGTGGGCATGAACTGGGTTTGTCCAAAGGCACCCGCCCATGACCCCTTGAACAGCTCACGCTCAAAGTCACCCGCTTCTAAAATTTGTATGGCGGCGATGAGTTCGCGCGAAAAGAATGTCTGACGCCGACCCATACAACTCAGGGTACTCAGCGACTCGATGATGTCGCGTCCGCCCGTGTTCTGCCCGTAATTGCTCTCAACCCCCCAGACAGCCACGATGGTTTCGGCGTCGACGCCGTAGGTCGCCGCGATTTCTTCTAGAACAGCGCTATGTTGGTGCAACATGGCGATGCCATCTAGTACGCGTTCGTCGTCAACCAAGGTTGCTAGATAGTCCCAAATGGGTAACTTGAACTCAGGCTGATAATTCAGACGTTCCAACAACTCAGGTCGTGCGGTGACCGTTGCCATGGTTTTATCGAAAAAGGCCGGCTGCACACCCGCACGCTTAGCTTTCTGGCGCAGCGCTGAAACACAGGCTGCGGGTAAGGGGGCGGCAGCCTCAGCCTGCGATTCGGTGGCGGTCGTCTGCGCGTTCAGTAGTGCGGTCTGAGCGAGCAACAGGCTGACAATGAGATGCTTGCATAGCCTTGTCCCCGGTTGGGTCAGTGATAACAAGTCTCTCATTGGCAGTTCATCCTTATTTACTTAGCCGAAAAATGCCTTGGCCTTCTCAAACCAGCCACCGCCGTTGGGACTGTGTTTGTCGCGATTTTTCTTAAACGATTCGTCAAGTTCTTTTAGTAACTTGCGCTGATGCTCGGTGAGCTTGACTGGGGTTTCGGTCACGATGTGGCAGTACAAATCACCCGCAATACTCGATCGTACCCCTTTAATCCCTTTGCCACGCAAGCGGAAAGTTTTTCCGTTTTGTGTGCCCTCTGGAATTTCAATGGTGGCTTTTCCGGCGAGTGTTGGCAGATCAATTTCGCCGCCGAGCGCCGCACTGGTCATGTTGACAGGGACTTGGCAGTGCAGGTCGTCGCCATCGCGTTCGAATATATCGTGCTTGCGCAGCCTGATTTCAATGAACAGGTCACCGGGAGGGCCGCCATTTTGGCCGGGCTCACCATTGCCCGTGCTGCGTATACGCATGCCATCATCGATGCCCGCAGGGATTTTAATTTCAAGCGTTTTATTGGTTTTGGTCTGGCCTTGCCCATGGCAGGTATTACAGGGATCCGCAATGATTTTCCCTTTGCCATGGCAGTGTGGGCAGGTCTGCTGCACACTAAAGAAGCCTTGGCGCATCTGCACCTGGCCCGCACCATGGCACGTGGTGCAGGTTTTGGCCTGCGTGCCGGGCTTGGCGCCCGTGCCATCGCAAGGGGTGCAGCTATCCCATGATGGAATACGAATCTGGGATTCTTTTCCAGCCGCGGCTTCCTCAAGCGTAATGTCCATTGCGTACGACAAATCGTTGCCACGGAATACTTGGCGTCCGCCGCCGCCACCGCCGCCCCGTCGACCGCCACCGAAAATATCACCGAAAATATCGCCAAAGGCATCGCCAAATCCGCCGGGGCCCCCTGCGCCGCCGCGCATATTGGGATCCACGCCCGCATGGCCATACTGGTCGTAGGCGCCGCGCTTCTCGGCGTCAGAGAGCATCTCGTAGGCTTCTTTCACCTCTTTGAACTTTGACTCGGCAGACGCATCACCCTGATTGCGGTCAGGGTGCCATTTCATGGCGAGCTTGCGATAAGCCTTCTTTATTTCGTCGTCGCTGGCGTTCTTTGGAACGCCGAGTACTTCGTAAAAATCTCTTTTTGCCATAGTCTTTTGGACTTAATGCCCGCATACCCCACGTCGCCGCGAGGTGTTTTTAGGTGAGTTGAAAATAAGTGCTTTTGAATGCCAATCGCCGCCCAAGCGTCTAGGCACTTGGGCGGCGTTGGCTAGATAAACGTGCAGCGCACGTTACCTCGGGTGGAGACCGATTAGTCTTTCTTCACTTCCTTGACTTCTGCATCAACGATGTCGTCGTCATTGGCTTGGCTACCCGCCTCTGGCGCACCTTCGGCTTGTTGGCTTTGCATGTCGGCGTACATCTTTTCACCCAGCTTCTGGCTGGCGGTCATGAGTACGTTGGTCTTGGCTTCGATATCGTCCTTGTCGTCGCCTTTGAGGGCTTCCTCTAGCGCGGTCACCGCTTCATCGATGCTAGATTTTTCAGCCTCATCCAGCTTGTCCCCATGCTCGGCAACGCTTTTCTTCACGCTGTTAATCATGGTTTCTGCTTGGTTGCGTGCCTGAACCATCTCGACTTTTTTCTTGTCTTCGTCCGCATTTAGCTCGGCATCTTTCACCATTTGCTCGATCTCTGCGTCTGACAAGCCAGAGTTCGCTTTGATGGTGATCTTGTTCTCTTTGCCAGTACCTTTGTCTTTGGCCCCAACGTGCAAGATGCCGTTCGCGTCGATATCGAATGTCACTTCAATCTGTGGCGTTCCACGTGGTGACGGTGGGATGCCCTCTAAGTTGAACTCGCCCAACATTTTGTTGCCCGTAGCAATTTCACGCTCACCTTGGAAGACCTTGATGGTCACCGCTGGTTGGTTGTCATCCGCTGTCGAGAACACTTGGCTGAACTTCGTTGGAATGGTGGTGTTCTTCGTGATCATCTTGCTCATCACGCCGCCCATGGTTTCGATACCTAAAGACAATGGTGTGACATCTAGCAACAGGACGTCGTTACGGTCGCCTGACAACACCTGGCCTTGAATCGCCGCACCAACCGCAACGGCTTCATCTGGGTTGACGTCACGACGGGGCTCTTTACCAAAGTAGGCCTTGACCTTTTCTTGCACCTTGGGCATACGGCTCATACCGCCGACCAAGATCACATCGTTGATGTCGCTGACGCTGAGGCCAGCATCCTTCATCGCGGTGCGGCAAGGTGCGATGGTGCGCTCGATCAACTCGTCAACCAAGCTTTCGAGCTTGGCACGTGTCATTTTGATGTTCAAGTGCTTGGGACCAGACGCGTCCGCTGTGATGTACGGCAGGTTGATGTCGGTTTGTGCACCGTTGGACAACTCGATTTTGGCCTTTTCTGCGGCTTCTTTGAGGCGCTGCAGAGCCAATACGTCTTTGCTGAGATCGACGCCTTGGTCTTTCTTGAACTCCGCAATGATGAAGTCGATGATGCGCTGGTCAAAGTCTTCACCGCCCAGGAAGGTATCACCGTTGGTAGACAACACTTCAAACTGCTTTTCGCCGTCAACATCGGCAATCTCAATAATGGACACGTCGAACGTACCACCGCCCAAGTCATAGACCGCGATTTTTCTATCGCCTTTAGCCTGCTTGTCCAAGCCAAAGGCCAGTGCAGCAGCGGTAGGCTCGTTAATGATGCGCTTTACGTCCAAGCCTGCGATACGTCCCGCATCTTTGGTTGCTTGGCGCTGTGCATCGTTGAAGTAGGCGGGCACGGTGATGACCGCTTCAGTGACTTCTTCACCCAGGTAGTCTTCAGCCGTTTTCTTCATCTTGCGCAAAATCTCAGCGCTGACTTGTGGAGGAGCAAGCTTCTCGCCGCGTATTTCAACCCATGCGTCGCCGTTGTCGGCCTTAGCGATTTTGTAAGGCATGAGATCGATGTCTTTTTGGACTTCTTTCTCATTAAATTTCCGACCAATCAGACGCTTAACCGCGTAGATGGTGTTTTGTGGGTTGGTAACGGCTTGGCGCTTGGCTGGTGCGCCCACTAAAATCTCGCCGTCCTCTTGATACGCAATAACAGAAGGGGTCGTGCGCGTGCCTTCGCTGTTCTCGATCACGCGTGTGGTGTTGCCTTCCATGACAGACACACAGCTGTTGGTGGTGCCTAAGTCGATGCCGATAATTCTTCCCATGATGGACTCCTGATGCTTGTAGCGGTGATGCGGGTTATTTGAAACTATGAAATGTATGTCGTTGTCTTTTGACAGATTTCAAGGTCAAGAGACAAAAATTAGTGGCTGGCGCCGAGTTACTTGGGTGCCGTGACCGTTACGAGGGCAGGGCGCAAAACGCGGTCTGCGAGTAGGTAGCCTTTTTGCAGCACGCTCACCACGGTGTTGGGCTCTTGCTCTGCGGGTAGGACGCTAATGGCTTGGTGCTGGTGCGGATTAAATTTCTCGCCATTAGGCGGATTGATTTGTACGACTTTGTTGCGCTCCAAAGCACTGACCAATTGCTTTTGTGTGGCGGACACGCCTTCACGCATTTGCTCAACAGTGCTTTGCTCAACGCTGAGCGCGGCCTCTAGGCTGTCAATCACGGGTAAGAGACTCTCAGCGAAACTCTCGACCGCAAATTTGCGGGCTTTTTGCACTTCTTCATCAGCACGGCGACGCGCGTTTTCTACATCGGCCTTGGCGCGTAGAACGGTGTCGTTAGCCTCGTCGAGTTGGGCTTGCAGCGATTCGAGGGTGACGAAGGGCTCAGGTGCGACCGCCTCAGGCGAGGGCGCTTCAGGCGCAGGCGCGGCAGCTTGGGCCGCCGCTAACACGTCTTGGGTCGAGGGTTCGCTGGCATTGCCAGCCTGTGGTGCGTCGGGCGCTTCGTTGGGCTTATTTGATTCGGATTCTGACATCGTTAAATTTACTTTAAGAAGACGTGGGATGGGCGTGACCGACAAGCCATACCGCCCCTACAAGTAAGTAGGTGGGGGTGGGTTGGCAGAATTCAAGAGCGGAAAAAACGCCCCATACGGGGCGTCTTCTCATTAAGCTTTTTTGGTTACAAAGAGTCCATGAAGCTGCGCAACTTGTCGCTGCGACTGGGGTGCTTTAGCTTACGCACAGCCTTTGATTCGATCTGGCGAATGCGCTCGCGCGTGACGTCAAACTGCTTACCGACTTCTTCTAGCGTGTGATCAGTCGACATTTCGATACCGAAGCGCATACGCAGAACTTTCGCTTCACGTGGCGTTAGGCTGTCCAAAATGTCTTTCACCACATCACGCAAGCCCGCCTGCATCGCAGCCTCTAGTGGCGCGGTGTTAGCGGTGTCTTCAATGAAGTCGCCCAAATGCGAGTCGTCGTCATCACCGATAGGCGTTTCCATTGAGATCGGCTCTTTCGCGATCTTCATGATCTTGCGGATTTTGTCCTCAGGAATTTCCATCTTTTCGGCCAAAACGCTGGCGTCTGGCTCAAAACCAAACTCTTGCAAGTGCTGGCGACTGATGCGGTTCATCTTGTTGATGGTTTCAATCATGTGCACCGGTATGCGAATGGTACGCGCTTGGTCTGCGATAGACCGCGTGATCGCTTGGCGAATCCACCAGGTGGCATAGGTCGAAAACTTGTAGCCACGACGGTATTCGAACTTATCAACCGCCTTCATCAAACCAATGTTGCCTTCTTGGATGAGATCCAAGAATTGCAATCCGCGGTTGGTGTATTTTTTAGCGATGGAGATCACCAGTCGCAAGTTGGCCTCGATCATTTCGCGCTTGGCGCTGCGCGAATTGGTCTCGCCCTGAATCATGCGTTTGTGAATGCTTTTCAGCTTATCCAACGGCACCACAACGACCGCCTGCATAGACGCTAAGTCGTTTTGTAGCTCTTGGACGGGCGGGATGTTCCGCTCCATGATGGCACTCCACGACTTGCCGGCAGCCGCTTCCTTTTCAATCCACTTGGTATTGAGTAAGTTAGCAGGGAAAGCCTTAATGAATTGCTCCTGTGGCAGGCCACATTTGTCCACCAAGATGCGGCGTAATTGACGCTCTTTGGCTCGCACGGTTTCCACCTGATCGCGGACCATGTTACTGAGCTTGTCAATCGTCTTCGCCGTGAAGCGGATGGTCATTAGCTCTTGCGTGATGGCCTTTTGAGCCTTGATGTAGCCGGGTGAACCCCAGCCATCCTTGTCATAGGCCTTGCGCAACTTGTCGAAGTTCTCAAGCATGCTGTCGAAGCGGGTGAGTGCCTCGTTTTTGAGCTTTTCCAACAGCTTGGTGAGTGACTTCGAGCCGCCTTTGCCGTCGTCGTCGTCATACTCTTCGTCGAAGTCTTCTTCTGCGACGTAGTCATCGTTTTCATCGGCATCGGAAAAACCGTCTACGACCGTGGAGATAACCACCTTGTCTTCGCGAATCTCTTCGACCATTGCAAAAATGGCGGCGATGGTTGCGGGCGACTCTGAGATGGACTCGACCATGTCAGTCAAGCCTTGCTCAATGCGCTTGGCAATCTCAATTTCGCCCTCGCGGGTCAACAACTCGACGGTACCCATCTCGCGCATATACATGCGCACAGGGTCCGTGGTACGGCCGAACTCGCTGTCCACAGTTGAGAGGGCCGCTTCGGCTTCTTCTTCCGCTTCTTCTTCGCTGGTTGCTGTACCGCTTGTGTTGTTCAGCAGCAGTGTTTCCGCATCGGGGGTCTGCTCGTAAACGGCGACGCCCATGTCATTCAACAGGGAGATAACGACCTCTAAGGTCTCAGCCTCAACCAATTTGTCGGGCAGGTGGTCGTTGATCTCGCCATGGGTCAAGTAGCCCCGTGTCTTGCCAAGCTTCATCAGTGCCTTCAAGTGGGCACGACGGGTCATGGTTTCTTCTTCAGATAGAACGGTATCGTCCAGTCCAAACTCTTTAGCGAGTGCGCGTTCTTTCGCCTTGCTAATTTTCATGCGCAACGGCTTGACCTTTTCCGCAGGTTTGTCGCTGGCAGTTGCGGTGGCGGTTTCGGTTTCGGCTTCTGGCTCATTGACGTCGTCGTCAATGTCAGAGAGATCGACATCGTCGTTATCTGACGCGCGGCCTTTGCCACCCTTGGCGGCTTTGCCTGCTTTTGCGCTGGTTTTCTTTGCTGCTGGCTTTTTATCGGCTGTGCTGGTTTTGGTTGTTGGCTTGGTAGCCGTTGCAGCGGCTGCGGCCTTTTTTGCCGGCGCTGCTTTTTTCTCTGTTGCGTTAGCAGCCGCTGTTTTAGCAGTGGCTTTGACCTTGGCGGTCGTGGTTTCTTTTTTGGCAGTCAAGGGAGGGGCTTTCGAGGCAGTTTTGGCGCCTGAGGGTTTTGCGACTGTCGATTTTGCCGTTACTGCTTTCGCTGCTTTCACTGCTGTCACTGCCTTAACAGTTTTCACCGCCTTGACAGCTTTCACCGTTTTGCTGGGGGAGGGCGTCGCAGCCTTTTTCCCAGCGGGTGCAGCTTTCTTTACCGTTTTAGCGGGCATCTTGGACGTTGCCTTTGGCACCGTCTTCGTAGCCGGTTTTGCTGCGACCTTGGTCGCTGCTTTAACGGCAGGTTTAGCAGCAGCTTTCGGTGCTGCTTTAGGCGCTGCTTTCGCAGGTTTGGCAGGTTTCTTCGTAGCTACTTTCGAACGGCTTGTTGACATCGCGGTTACCTCATAAGCGCCGAATTGGAGTCGCAATTGCTTGTGACCCAAGGCGGAATCGTGGGAGTGCCTAATGGCGTGGTGAACATTGCCCTGCGTGACCAACAACGAGCACCCGTAAGCTGCATGAGCAGCAAGCAGGAGACCGGCATGGACGACGTGTGGACACAACGTAGCGAGCTTTTGGGGCGATCATTTGGTGTGCAGTCCTTGCGGAGTTGGTGGCCGGGACGAATGCCCGCCGACCGAGTGGGGTCGGAGCCGGATTCCGGAGGTGCTGCTGTCGCGCTTGCTAGGTTAGGTTGGATTATACCCAGCCCGTACGTAAGTGCTTGCCACTGTTCAAAAATAAATTTTTGTGTCGTCGTCTCTCAGGCGGCTACGGCGCACCTTGCAGGGCCATGCGGCGGGTCTGTATTGCCTTGTATCGGCTAAGGGCCTTGGGGTCGTTCTCGGCTTGCTGAATAGCCATACGTTCTTGCACTTGTAGGTGCTCAATCAGCATGCGGCGCAAAAGTTGCCGGAATTCCGCCTGAGTCTCTCCCTCGTTTTCACTGCCTAGCGTGTCGGATTGGGCAACCAGCTTCATGGCGTGAGCTGCAAAGGGTTCGCCGCCGATGCCCGCTTGCAGGGCCGCCCATGGTTGCGGGCCGCGATCGTGCCATTGGGCTTCAAGCCAGGTGAAAATGGGGCCGTGTGGCACCGGCAGTTCCGCAAGTAGGTGCTGCTCTTCGGTGCTCAACCATCCCCAAGCCTCTGGGTGCGTGAGGACGATGCGAGCGACATGGTCGGCTCGGCTATTGATTCCGCCGCGCCCTGCGCTATGTGCGCGACCGTATCCCACCCCGGTTCCACCGAATGCTTGATATCTCGCTTGTCCGCCACTTGACGGCGTTGCGTTGGCACGGTCCTTGGGCTGGGCGCGCTGGCGGCTAGATGGCCCATCAGGGCGGGGCGTCTGTGCGCCCTGTTTCCCGTTGGCGCGCGATGTGGTGCGGACGTCTCGCGCCTGCCAAAGGTCGAGCACTTCGTTGCTGCCGAGATTGGCCATGTCTGCTAGGGTGGCCAGCAGTTGTCGTTTCAGGGCTCCCTCCGGCAAAGCCAGCCAAAGCGCTTTGGCCTGGCTTAAAAAGTGGGCGCGACCTTCCGCCGTGCTCAAGTCGAGATCTGCGCCTGCTGCGTCAACCAGAAATTGACTGAGTGGTGTTGCCTGCGCCACCGCCTGCTCAAATGCGTCGGCACCGTTCGCCCTGATGAAGCTGTCCGGGTCGTGTTCGCTGGGGAGAAACAAGAACTTTATTTCTCGTGTATCACTGGCGTAGGGGATGGCCGCTTCAAGTGCCTTACGTGCAGCCCGGCGTCCTGCGCTGTCTCCATCAAAGCTAAACACGATACGGTCACTGAAGCGAAAGAGTTTGTGGACATGCTCTGCGGTGCAGGCAGTTCCCAAGGTGGCCACCGCGTTACCAAACCCCATTTGAGCAAGGGCGACGACGTCCATGTATCCCTCCGTGACCAGCGCGTAGCCGCGCTCGCGCATCGCGGTGCGCCCCTCAAAGAGGCCGTAGAGTTCCCGCCCCTTTGAGAACAAGGGTGTCTCTGGCGAGTTGAGGTACTTGGGTTCGCCCTTGTCCAAAACGCGACCGCCAAAGCCAATGACCTCACCTTTGACATTGCGTATGGGGAACATGACTCGGTCACGGAAACGGTCGTAGCGACGCTCTTCGGTTGCCTTGGCCGCATCGGCTTCAGACGCAATCACCAGGCCACATTGCACCAAGCTATCCGCCGTGTAGTCGGGGAATACCGTCGACAGAAAGCGCCACCCCTCGGGGGCATAGCCTAAGGCAAAGTCCTTGGCGACCTGCCCAGTTAGGCCGCGCCCCTTTAGGTAGGCGACTGCACGTTGATCAGATTTCAGGGTCTTTTGATAGCCCTTCATGGCTTGACTCATGACGTCAACCAAGTTGTTTTGTTGGGTGCGTTGCGCCGCGGCTTGGGCACGTTGCTCTGGGCTTGTTTGCTCCTCGGGAACGGTCAGGCCGGTTTGCTGTGCCAGATCGTGGACGGCCTCAACGAAGCTGGCGCCCGTGTGGTCCATGAGAAAGCCAATGGCGTTGCCGTTTTTTCCGCAGCCGAAGCAGTGATAAAACTGTTTGGTGGGGCTGACGGAGAAAGAGGGGGACTTTTCTCCGTGAAAGGGGCACAGGCCCATGTAGTTCGCGCCGCCCTTTTTGAGTTGCACGTGCTTACCCACCACGTCCACCACGTCGGTACGCGCTATAAGGTCTTGAATAAAGGACTGGGGGATGGCCACGGGTATATTGTGCGCGAAGCGCGGGCGCCAGAGCCAAGTGGGTGGCTACTGACGCCTTTTTTTGCTGTGGGTTTAGCGCGGTGCCAAGCGGATGGCACCGTCTAAGCGGATAACTTCCCCGTTCAACATGTCATTTTCAATGATGTGCTTGGCTAGTTTGGCGTAATCCTGAGGCGTTCCTAAGCGGCTGGGGAAGGGGACGCCGGCGGCCAAGGCGTCTTGCCTGTCTTGGGGCATGCCAAAGAGCATGGGCGTTCCGAAAATGCCCGGGGCAATGGTCATGTTGCGGATCCCGTCCCTGGCCAAGTCGCGGGCAATGGGCAAGGTCATGCCAACGATGCCCCCCTTAGAGGCGCTGTAAGCTGCTTGCCCAATTTGGCCATCGTAGGCCGCGACGGATGCGGTACTGATGAGAACGCCGCGCTCGCCCGTCGCTTGCGGGGTGTTCGCAGACATGGCTTCGGCGCACAAGCGAATCATGTTGAACGAACCAACGAGGTTAACCGTAATGGTTCGTGTGAATGTGTCCAGACTGTGGGCACCGGACTTACCGACCGTTTTTTCGGCGGGTGCAATGCCTGCACAGTTGATGAGACCAAACAAGGGCCCCATGGCCTTTGCCGCTGCCACGGCGGCTTGCGCGTCGGCTTCTTGGCTTACGTCGCACCGTATAAATTGGCCGCCGATGGACTGGGCCACCGCCTCGCCTTTTTCAGTTTGCATATCAGCAATCAGGACGTTAGCGCCGTTCTCAGCGAGCATGCGCGCCGTGCCCTCTCCCAGCCCGGATGCGCCGCCAGTGACGATGAAGACGGTTGATTGGATATCCATGGTAGTTCTTCCTTTTGTGTTGATTCGGTAGGAGATGGGGCTGTTCTCTAACTTTTACGTTGAGATTGACGTTGACGTTAACGTAAGCCCCGCCTTCCGCAAAGTGTAAACCAAGGGCGGTAACGGATACCGTGGCGTCAGTCAAGGGCAGGTATAAAAAAAGCCCAATGACCGAAGTCATTGGGCTTAGCGTTCTGTGCCACCGCCTATAAATAGGCGGTGCTCAGTACGAAGGGAACTGCGTTAAATTAACGCTTTTTGGCGGTTGCCTTAGCAGCGGTTGTCGCTGTAGCGGCCATGGTGTTCATGTTGCTCTCAGCCATGTCGGTGGCTTGCTTAACAGCCTTTTGCACAGACTCCATCGCGTTGCTAGCAGCAGAAACAGCTGACTTCATGACAGCAACAGCAGACTCAGAACCGGCAGGTGCGTTCTTAGCAGCGTTGTCCACAACAGCCATGAATTTCTTCTGAGCTTCAGCAGACTGGCCTTCGGCAGCAGCAGAGAACTCAGCGGCAGTACCTGACGTGATGTCATAGACGTGACGGCTGTAGGCGACGGCCTTCTCAGCCAAAGGTTGCATCATGGATGCTTGTAAGGCCAACAATTCTTGCGCGTCTTTGGCGCCCAACAAAGCTTGTGCTTGGTTAGCTGACTCACCCATGGCTGCCTTAGAAGCTTGGATGTTCAATTCGACGAGTTTTTCCATGCCTTCGAAGGCCTTGGTGGTCAGACCAAACATGGTGTTCAGGTTGGCTTTTTGAGCGGCAGCGATTTGTTCAGCGGTTAGCATATTCATACTCCATTTACATTTAAAGGTAATGTCTTGGTAGACAAGGTGTTGAGTGCGGCTAGATCAGTAAACCCCTCGGGAAAAGAGTTGGTTTAACCATTTGCTGCGCTGCAACATAGAACGAATTATAGAGGTCAATCGCCGAACTGCAAGGATTTTGTTGCGGCGCAGCAAAATATGTTGGAAAAAAGGCAAAAACGTGGGATTAGCCCCTCAAAATCTCAAAGATAGCTCGTATGAATGCCTACTACGCGACGGACTTTGTCCTGAATTTACCTGCGGGTCACCGATTCCCCATGGAGAAGTACGCCTTGTTGCGTGATGCCATTGCAGCCGAGCACCCTGGCGTGCATTTATCGCTGGCGCCTGCCGCGACGGATGGTCAGTTGGCCATGGTTCATACGCCTGATTACATTGACCGCGTGAGCCATGGTGGCTTGAGTGCCGCAGCGCAGCGGGAGATTGGCTTCCCGTGGTCGCCGCAAATGAGCGAGCGTGCAAGGCGATCGGTGGGTGCGAGTATTGCAGCCGCGCGCGACGCCATGCAGCAAGGCATCGCGGCCAACATGGCGGGCGGTACGCACCATGCCTATGCGGATAAAGGTGCGGGGTTTTGTGTGTTCAATGACATGGCCGTGACCGCGCGCGTCCTTCAGTCTGACTGGCTTCAGACGCGGGGCCCACGTGGCAGGCCCATGGCCGTCGCCATTGTCGATTTGGATGTGCACCAGGGCAATGGCACTGCCCACCTATTTAGCCGCGATGAGACGGTGTTCACCTTGTCTGTGCATGGGGAGAAAAACTTCCCCTTTCGTAAAGAGGCCAGTGACCTTGATCTGGCGTTGCCAGATGGTACGGGTGACGACCGCTATTTAGAGACGGTTGAGACGGGGTTGCGCCGACTGTCCGACCGGTTTGCCCCTGATTTGGTGCTGTACCTAGCGGGTGCTGACATACATGAAGGGGACCGACTTGGGCGTTTAAAGGTGACTGATGCGGGCATGCGGGCACGTGATCTGATGGTGTTCAGTTGGGCCAAAGCGCGAGGCCTGCCACTGGCCTTTGCGATGGCGGGTGGTTATGGTCGCGATATTGCAACGACGGTCGCTGTACAGGTACAAACCTTTGCCATCGCCACGTCGCTTCAACGTGACTGGCAAGTCACCATCTCATAGGCATAATTTCGCTATGCACACAGATTCGCCTGCGCCGCGTTCGGCGCCACCCACGACGCCACGTCCACAGCCGCTAGATCGTTCGGCATTTGCCGTTTTTCGCCCGATTCAAACCCGGTGGGAAGATAACGATGTGTATGGACACGTAAATAATGTCGTTTACTACAGTTGGTTTGATACCGCTGTGAATGGCTGGCTGATTGAAAACGGGGCGTTGGATATCCATCAGGGAAAAGTGATTGGCTTGGTGGTGCACACACAATGTCATTACTTTGCGTCCCTGGCTTTTCCGCAGGCCTTGGCTATTGGTATTCGCATCGCCCACCAGGGTCGTAGCAGCGTGCGGTATCAGTTGGGCGTTTTTGCGCAGGACGAGTCAAGCAGTGCCGCGTTAGGCGAATTTACCCACGTGTATGTCGATGCGCAAACGCGTCGGCCCACCGTTCTACCGCAACCTTTACAAGATCTTTTGGAGCGTACATCATGACCACATCCCCCGCCATCAAGCCATTCAATGCCGCGTCGACGACGCTTGAGGAGGCGATTCGCTCGCGGGTCTCCATGCGTGCGTTTGAGCCGACGTCCGTCCCTCGTGAGACGCTAGAGGCGGTGTTGTCACTGGCTGCACGCGCGCCCTCTGGAACCAATACCCAACCGTGGAAGGTCTACGTCTTGCAAGGTGCCAAACGCGATGCGGTAATTGACTCTGTGTGCCAAGCGCACGATGCATTGCGTGCAGACCCCAGTTTGGCTGACGAGTATCGCGAGGCCTACGACTACTACCCGAGGCAGTGGGTCAGCCCGTTTATCGATCGACGCCGTGAAAATGGTTGGGGTCTCTACGGGCTGCTGGGTATCGGAAAGGGCGATAAGGATGCGATGCATGCGCAACACCAACGTAACTTCCGATTTTTCGATGCCCCTGTCGGCCTGATGTTTACGATCGAGCGCGTGATGGGTCAGGGGTCGTTGCTTGACTACGGCATGTTCATTCAAAACATCATGCTGGCTGCCCGTGCACATGGTTTACACACCTGCCCGCAGGCCGCTTGGAATGGCTTTGCCAAGATCATCATGCCGCAGATTAATGCAGGCGAGACCGAGATGCTGGTGTGTGGCATGGCCATGGGCTACATTGATGAATCAGCAACGGTAAATAGCTACTACACACCGCGTGAGTCGGCCGCTAGCTTCACGCATTGGTGTGACTAAATAAGGAATCGACCATGGCGTCCGATGCGTTGTTGTTAATGCTGTTGATAGCCATGGTCACGGTGTGTGGCATCTTGTTGCTGGTGTTGCTGTTGCGCGGGCAAAAAGGCATAACCGCCGCGCAACTCGACGCCTTTGAGCGCGGGATGCGGCAAGAGGTCAGTGAGTCGGCTAGGCAGGGCCGCCAGGAGCTGGCTCAGACATTTAGCCAGTTCCAAGTCATGCTGTCTGATCAGGTGTCGCAGTCGGTACGCACGCAAAATGTCCAATTGGATGGATTTGCGACCCAACTGAACGCATTCAAAAGCCACGTCGGTGAGACCCTCACCCAAACCCTGACGGTCATGAATGACGCCAATGCACGGCGCATGGGTGAGGTGCGTGAGACGCTAGAGAAACAACTGGCGCAGCTGCAAGCCAGTAATGCGGCCAAACTCGATGAAATGCGCGCGGTTGTTGATGAAAAGCTGCAAGCGACCCTCGAACAGCGCTTGGGAGAGAGTTTTAAACAAGTCGCCGAGCGTTTGGAGCAAGTGCACAAAGGCCTTGGCGAGATGCAAACGTTGGCTCAGGGGGTGGGTGACCTCAAGCACTTGCTGGCCAACGTAAAAAACCGCGGTATGTTCGGTGAGGCCCAGTTGAAGTCGCTCTTGGAGCAGGTGATGGCACCTGACCAGTACGCAGAGCAGGTGATGACCAAGCCCGGTTCACGCGCGCAGGTGGACTTTGCGATCCGGTTGCCTGGGCGTGGCGATGAGGGCTCGCACGTGTGGCTGCCCATTGACTCAAAATTTCCGACCGAAGACTACGAGCGTTTGCTATTGGCGCAAGAGCAGGCGAATCCGATCGCAGTCGCCCAAGCTACCAAAGACTTGACCGCACGCATTAGAAACGAGGCCAAGTCGATTGCTGAGAAGTACATTGAGCCGCCGTACACAACGGACTTTGCCATGATGTTCTTGCCAACTGAGAGCCTGTATGCCGAGGTGTTGCGTGTGCCAGGTTTGATGGAGGGCTTGCAACGTGAGCACCGCGTATCCTTGGTTGGCCCCACCACCTTGATGGCGATGTTGAACTCGTTGCAAATGGGGTTTCGCACACTGGCCTTGGAGAAGCGTTCCAGCGAGGTGTGGCAAGTGCTTGGTGCGGTTAAAACCGAGTTCAACAAATTCGGCACCGTCCTTGCCAAGGTGAAGACGCAAACGCAGACGGTACTCAACAGCCTAGACAGCGCTGAGACGCGCACCCGGGCGGTTAACCGCGCACTCCACCGTGTAGAGGCTCTACCCGAAGCCAGCACGCAGCATTGGCTTGGTGGCGCGGGTGAGCCTGATACGGCCGAGGACTCAGACGGTACGCCGAGAGCCCCCGCTGGGAACAGCGCGTCAGATTGAAAGCGCCCGCAGGCGCTGGCAATCAGCAGCCGCTAGGCGTCAAATGTAGTAGCCCACCAAGTAGGCGAGCAAGATCACCAAGACCCATAAGGCCATGGTGCTGGTTGGCCAGCTGCGGGTGAACCAACCGCCCTCGTTCTCTTCTTCCCGAGCCCACTTGATCGCACCCGCGCTGAGCACCCTTAGCACTTGCTTGCCTAAACGGTTGAGGCCACCTAAGAGCGCATCACCACCGTTAGCAAGCATAGGGAGCAACTTTCGCCACAGCCAGTCGCTGTCTAAGGTAATGGTCAGTGTGCGTGAGATGTACGGTAACAAGATGAAAAATGCGAGTCCAACGAACAGCATCATCTGTAACTGCGCGACGATGTGTGTGGCCGTGTACGGGACGTAGGCAACGGGGTAGGGGAGTAGGGCGTACAGTGCCTCTGGCCAAACCCCTAACGCGATACAGAGAACGGCAAACAACATCATGGCCCAACGCATGGTTTTCGGAGGCTCCTCGGGCCGTAAGCCGGAGTCCTTCTGAAAGAATACAAACCACGTGAACTTCAATCCCGCATAGAACAGCGTACCGGCAGAGGCCGCGGCGAGTAGCATCCAAACCCACTGCAAGTGGCTATCAGCGGCGGCTTGCGCAATCATTGACTTAGAAATAAAGCCAGAGGTCAACGGGAAGGCGGAGATGGCTAGGGCGCCGATAATGCCACAGGTTGCCGTCAGTGGCATGGTGCGGTAGAGCCCGCCCAAGCTGGTGCAATTGCGGGTGTTTGTCATCATCAAGACGGACCCCGCAGACATCAACAGCAGCGCTTTGTAAATAATATGCGCGAAGGCGTGTGCCGCCGCACCGTTCAGGGCCATCTCTGTGCCTATGCCCACAGCGGTCACCATAAAGCCCACTTGGCTAACAATTGAGTAGGCCAGTATGCGCCGCATGTCGTTTTCAAGCAGTGCGTAAACGATGCCGTAGAACACCATAAACAAGCCAATCCCAATCAGCACCTCAGCGCCAGGGAAGCCACGAATGAGCACGTAGACCGCCGTCTTTGTCGTGAATGCGGACAAAAACACAGCGCCGCTCCAGGAGGCCTCTGGGTAAGCGTCTGGCAGCCATGCGGAAAAAGGCGGAGCGCCTGCATTGATCAAGAACCCAGCCAAAATTAACCACTGGGCGGGCGAGTCAAGCATCAGTTTTGTGAAGGTCACATCACCCGTGTTGACGATGTGCCCCGTGATTCCAGCAAACAATACAACGCCACCAAAGAGGTGAACCATGAGGTATCGTCTAGCCGATTGGTAGGATTTCTCGTCACCTTTGCTCCACAGGACCAAGGTAGACCCGATCGCCATCAGCTCCCAAAAAACAAACACCGTGATCAGGTCTCCCGCAAAGACGACGCCGATGGCTGATCCCGCGTAGACAAACGCCGCAGGGACCTCAATTCGGCTCTTTTGCGTGAAGGCAAATAGCGCACCGCCAAAGGCCGCAAGAGAAAAAATAGTGGCAAATAGACGACTGAGCTTATCGCCTTGCAGTGGGGTCAAGGTGTGCTGGAGAAAGGACGCATGCCAAGCCGCGCCGTCAGGCACTTGCCACACCAGGTAAAGCACGAGCAACGGCAACAAGAGCGCGAGCTTTGCGCGCACGCTGTCTTTACAAAAGGCGAGCATTAAGCCGCCCAGGATGAGGATCAAGCCCGGGTGCATCACGTGACTAATCATGACCGTCCTCGTAGTAGGTGTCGGGGCGCTTCAAAAACAGCGCCAAGCCCTTGGCAACAACGAGCATCGCAGCGCAAGCCAGGAATCCGAACCAAGCATTGAATGCAAACAGACTATCGAGCCAAAAATGCGGGTGCCCGTGTATAAACAACTCCGCTACGACGGCACAGATGAGTAAAAAAATGAAGACAGGCCAAAGCCAGCGTGTGTAGCGGCGTTGTTCAAGCCAATGGGGTTGCTTTTCCATTTTTATCCTTGAATATTAAGCATTTGCCGTGCAAGGCCTATGGGCAAGTCTGGAATGAAAAATAGAATCACCGTTCCCGCAGCGGTTAGTGTGAGCGCGAGCACCATCGGCCACGGCGCTTCCCCGTGCGGATGATCGTCTGCCCCCTCTGGTGGTGGAACAAAGAAGGCACGGTAAATAATCGGCAGAAAGTAGCCCGCATTGAGCAGCGTACTGAGGGCGATAACGCCGACTGCCCACCAGTTTTGGACCGCCATTGCGCCGGACAAGATATACCACTTGGAGATAAACCCGACGGCTGGCGGGAGACCAATCATGGACAGCGCTGCAATACTGAAGGCACCCATGGTCCAAGGCATGCGGCGACCAATTCCGTCTAGCTGGCTAACATCTGTTTTATGTGCGGCGGTGTAGATGGAGCCCGCTGCAAAGAACAAGGTTATTTTGCCAAGGGCATGTGCCGCGATGTGCATCACGGCGCCGACGAGTGAGAGTGGGGCCAACAAGGCCGCACCAATGGTGACATAAGACAATTGGCTGATCGTGGAATACGCCAAGCGTCGCTTCAGGTTATCTGCTCTCAGTGCAACGACAGAGGCCGCGATGACCGAAAAGCCAGCGACGAAAATCAGCCAGTCGGTGGCACTCGCTTCAAACAGCGTGTCAATCCCAAACGTATAGACGATGACTTTGACGATACTAAATACGCCGGCCTTCACAACAGCCACAGCATGCAACAAGGCTGAGACAGGCGTGGGTGCCACCATCGCGGCAGGTAGCCATTTGTGAAACGGCATCAGGGCGGCTTTGCCAATTCCAAACGCGCAGAGCGCGAGCAAAAAGCTCAACGCCAGCGGGCTTAACTTACCGGCCAAAATTCCGCCGGGCGTGAAATCGGTTGTGCCGGCTGTGTAGGCGATAAAAACCAAAGCAGGCAGGAAGAAGACGATAGACGTCCCCATCAAGATACCTAGGTAGATACGCCCACCGTCCCTGGCCTTTTTGTTCCCATGGTGGGTAACCAGCGGGTACGTCACCAAGGTGAGTACCTCATAAAAGACGAAAAGTGTGAACAAGCTGCCAGAGAAGGCGATGCCGATCGTGGCACTGATGGCTACAGCGAAACAAACGAAAAACCGCGTTTGGTTGATCTCTTTGTTCCCACGCATGTACCCAATGGAGTAGGTGGAGTTCAGTATCCACAGCCCAGAGGCAATCACAGCGAACAACATGCCTAGGGGTTCGATCTTGAATCCAAGGCTGATACCCGGTAGCAAGGTCAGCAGGTGCAACTCGGGGCGCTCGCCCGCCATGACCTGCGGTAACAAGCTGAGAACGCCAATCAGCAGAACCGATGCGGTAACCAGCGTGATGGTTTCGCGCATATTGGGGCGCTTGCCAGACACAGAGATGAGCGCCGCGCCAACCAGCGGGATCAGCAAACAAAACCAAATGAGCATTTGTGGGTTGTCCATCATGGCGCAACTCCCATGAGCAACTCGGCTGCCGCGGTGGCAGACCCGACGGTGAAGTCAGTGTCCAAGCCGAAATAAACGGTTGCCAACACCAACAGTCCTGTGGGGACGGCCATCAT
>JGI20159J14440_10000875_pt1 | contig 22546 bp, 19 predicted proteins | sample COG_09_FD_14440 | JGI IMG/M metagenome (IMG submission 14440) | reverse complement strand
TCAGCGACCATGCCGTCCAACGCCTGCGCCAAGTCCGCACGCAAGTCGTCAACGTGCGCGAGTCCAACAGCGAACCGGACCACCACACCGACCAAAGCCTCCCCACAACCGCGGTCCGCATCCAAACTATACGGAACAGCCAAACTCATGGGTCCGGCCCAGCTGTAACCCAGACCGAAGACGGTGAGGCGGTCGCAAAACGCATCCACCTGTGCCGAGCTGTAGCACGGCTTAAACACCACAGAAAACAAACACGCTGCGGCGCTGCAGTCCCGCAACCACGTCGCGTGTCCGGGAGAGTCAGGCAATGCGGGGTGACGCACTGCGGCGAACTCTTGGCGTGTGACCGCCCACTCGGCCAACGAACGTGTCGTGGCGTCTTGGTGGTGATAGCGCACATGGATCGTTTGCAGACCACGCAACACGAGCTCCGCATCGTTGGCACCCACACATATGCCAAGTCGCATATGACACATTTGCAAGGTGTTGTGCAGGGCAGCGTCACGTGTGAAAACCGCCCCCATCAGGACATCACCGCCACCACTGGGATACTTGGTTAGCGCTTGCATGGACAGGTCAACACCCATCTCAAAGGCCTGAAACGCCACGCCCGCACCCCATGTGTTATCGAGGGCCGTTATTATGGGACGCGCTCTACCCGCTCTACCCTCTCTACCCGCGTCGTTCGCAGCGCGCACCACGGCGACACAGGCGGGCACATCTGGAAACTCGAGCGTGATGGAGCCCGCCGCCTCCAACCACACCAACCGGGTCTTCGCCGAGATTTTCTCTGCCAAGTCATTGGGGTTTAAAGGATCGAAGAAAGTCGTCTGAATACCCCAGCGGGCTAAGTCGCCGTGGGCAAACGCTTTGCCGGGACCGTAAGCATTCGCTGGGATGAGGACTTCATCACCCGCATCCAAAAACGCCATATCGACCAGACCAATCGCCAAGAGACCGCTGGGTGTCAGCACACAGTGCTTGGCGCCCTCAAGGGTCGCGAGACGCGCCTCTAGCGTGAAGGTCGTGGGCGTACCATGCGTACCGTAGGTATACGCAGACCGGTCTGCCCACTGACGGCTGCGCATCGCCGCCACGTTGGGGAACAACACCGTGGACGCCTTAAACGCCCCGGGGGTAGACGCCTCAAACTCATCAGGTGCTTTGTAGGGGTGGTTGATGAGCTGGGTGTCTGGGGTCATAGGGTCACGCGCGGGCTAGGGTTATCTGAGTGAGGGCTATCAGGCTTTCCACTTCTCTACGAGGGCGGCTGGTCGAATGTTGTCGTAAGGCTCAAAAGGCTGGTGAATCCAAGGATTGCTCTCCAAAAATTCCACCGAGTAGTCTGGCTTGAAACTGGAGACACCTTTGGTCCAAATGACCGCACTGCGCAACTCGGTAATCGGCTGGTAGTTGTCCTTGAGCGTATCGATCACCGCGTTCAGGGTGTGACCCGTGTCTGCCAAATCATCCACAAGTAATACCCGGCCAGCAATTTCGCCCTTGGGCGTCGTGATGTAGCGCGCGACATCCAAATGCCCTTGTACCGTCCCTGCACCCGCACGATAGGAGCTGGTTGACATGATGGCTAGGGGCTTATCAAAGATACGCGACAGCAAGTCACCTGGGCGCATGCCACCGCGCGCCAGACACAAAATGTTATCGAACTCCCAACCTGACTGGTGAATTTTGACTGCAAGACGCTCAATCAAATTGTGGTACTCATCATAGGAAACGTACAGGTGCTTGCCGTCTTCGGTCAACATAAAAGTCCTTTAGGGTTTGGGGATTCAATCAAAAACATCGTCGTATTTCAGGCCGCAGAGAAGGGGTGGTGCAGCAATATGGTGTGATCCCGGTCAGGGCTGGTCGACACCATGTGCACGGGGACACCGGTAATGGCTTCGATACGACGCAAGTAATTTTGCGCATTAAGCGGCAAGCGGTCAAATTCGGTGACACCCACAGACGACTCGTCCCAACCGGGCATGGTCTCGTAAATAGGTGTGCAGCGCTCGATGTCATCGGCCCCCATAGGGAGCAGGTCCACACGCTCGCCGTCCAACATGTAGCCTACGCACAGTTGCAACTCAGCAAGGCCATCTAACACGTCGAGTTTGGTGATACACAGACCGCTAAGCCCGTTAACCTGTGCCGAGCGCTTTAGCAAGGCCGCGTCAAACCAGCCACATCGGCGATGGCGACCGGTGGTCGTCCCCATCTCAGCGCCTACGGTGGACAGGTGGTAGCCGGGCGTACCCGGTGTCAACCAGTCCAACTCCGTTGGGAATGGNCCACCACCCACACGGGTGCAGTAGGCTTTTGTGATTCCCAGCACGTAATGCAACAGTCCAGGGCCAACGCCCGCACCCGCCGCCGCGTTACCCGCCACGCAGTTGCTTGATGTCACGAAGGGGTAGGTGCCGTGGTCGATATCTAGCAAGGTGCCCTGTGCGCCCTCAAACAACAGGCAAGCGCCCGCTTGATGCGCAGCATTGAGTTCACGCGACACGTCACCAACCATCGGTAGGATTTCTTCGGCATGCGCCATGGCTTCGTCGTAGACGGCATCGAACTGTATTTCGCCGTTTTTAAGATAGCCCGCAATCGGCTCAGCCCATGCCAGATCAGCGCTGTTCAAGTAGGTCGATAGCACGTGGTTGTGTAGGCTAAGTAACTCTCGCAACTTCGCTGCAAACCGTTCGGGATGCTTTAAGTCCTGCACACGCAGTGCGCGGCGCGCAATTTTGTCCTCATAGGCGGGCCCAATACCGCGACCCGTTGTGCCGATTTTGGCCGTTCCCGCCTTTTCTTTTGCGGCCTCCCGCGCCACATCAAGCGCCACATGGAAAGGCAATATCAAGGGACACGCTTCGCTGATTCGCAAGCGGTCACGCACCTGAATACCTGCCTTCTCCAAGCCGCTGATCTCCTCCAGCAGTTTGCCAGCAGATAGCACCACACCGTTACCGATGTAACAGGTGACGCCAGGACGCATGATGCCGCTGGGAATCAGGTGCAAGGCGGTCTTTACGCCGTTAATTACCAGTGTGTGCCCGGCGTTGTGCCCCCCTTGAAAGCGCACCACACCGGTTGCGGTTTCAGTCAACCAGTCAACCAACTTACCCTTACCCTCGTCACCCCACTGGGTGCCAACTACTACGACGTTGCGTCCGGACGATGCCATGGCCTATGCTCTCAAAAAAATAAAAGGAAGTCGGTGCGAGAGGCGATCAGGCTGCTGCCCGCACCTGCCACGCACCATCAAGGAGGACCAACTCACGGTCGCAGTCAAACTCATTCACCTCGTTGTCATGGCCAGGCAACAGGGAGACAACCGCCTCCCCTTGCTGCCGCAGTGCCGCGACGGCCTCGCGTAACCCGGGCGCATCGCCCCAAGGCGCACGAATCGCTCGGTGTAATTTCGGGGTGGCCGACATACCGACCAACTCTTTCACATCAACGCTAAAGCCAACGGCGGGACGACGGCGTCCAAACACCGCGCCGACTTCGTCGTAACGTCCCCCACGCACCAACTCGCACTGCTGCCCATCGTCGAATGCCTGCGCATAGACCGAAAAACGCAGACCCGTGTAATAGGCATATCCGCGCAGGTCACCCAGATCAATCGATACCTGTACGCTGGCGATGGCCTGAACGCCAGTAACCAGACGCGCCAAATCATCCAATGCCTCGGTCAAGAGCGGGCTGCTGGGTAGGCTGTTGCGTGCGAGCTCTAGTACCTCTACACCGCCGTACAAATCAGGAATCAGGCGCAAGCCGTCGCGCATCGCCTCGGGCAAATCTGCGGTCAAGGCGATGAGGGTGGCCGTATCTTTTTTAGCCAGCGCCTGATGGATAGCCGAGGCGCTGCCTGCATCCAAACCAGCGGGTGCCAACAACGCATCCACGACGCGCACGTCGGCTAAATCCAGCACAAACGTCCCTACCCCGGCGCGGTTGAGTATGGTCAGGACCAGTTCCAAAATCTCAAGGTCTGCCTCTTGCCCCTGGTGGCCGTATAGCTCTGCGCCAAACTGCAACGGCTCGCGCGAGGCATTGCCATGGCTTGGCTGCGTGTGCACGACAGGCCCGCAGTAGCACAAGCGCGCAGGACCCTGACGGTTCAATAGGTGGGCATCAATCCGAGCAACTTGCGGCGTGGTGTCTGCGCGCAAACCCAACGACCTGCCGGTACGCTGATCAACCAACTTAAAGGTGCGCAAGTCCAAGGACTCACCAGTCCCGGATAACAGGGACTCGAGATGCTCCAATAAAGGCGGCATCACGAGCTCGTAACCAAAGGTGCGCGCCGCGTCCAGAAGCACGCGGCGAAGCTCTTCGATCTGGCGCGCCTCGTAGGGCAAGACATCGGCCAAATGATCTGGGAGAACCCAAGCAGACATAGAAGTTTAGATGTGGGAATACAGCCTTAGATTGTAACGCTCGCCGCACCTGGCACTTTATGCGCTCCGCGTGAACCGACAATCTCGAACAGGCCTCAAAAAAAACGCTGCGCTGGTGGGATACCAGTGCAGCGTTTCGGCGCGTCGTTAGGGCAAAGGCCCTAACGGGTTTTAAGCAACCCGCTTACTTAGTCGGCCCCACAAGGCCGCTTTTCATGCCTTTGAGGAAGTCCGAGTCACCATCCAACACCACGATGTCATTCTTAGAGGTGAAGCTGGCTTTGTAGGCTTCCAAGCTGCGGTAAAACTTAGCGAAGGCGGGGTCCCGACCGAAGGACTTTGCGTAGGCCGCCGCCGCTTCTGCGTCCCCTTTACCCTTGAGGGTCTGGGCGTCGCGGTAGGCTTCAGCCAAAATCACTTCGCGCTGGCGGTCTGCATCGGCGCGAATGCGTTCACCCTCCGCCGCGCCGGTAGAACGCAATTCGTTCGCCACCCGCTTACGCTCTGCTTCCATACGGTCGTAAACCGATTTGGTGATGGTCTCGGCATAATCAACGCGGGTAATCCGCACATCGACCACGTCCATACCCCACGGCTTTTCAGCACCGTTAACCGCTCGCAAGACCTGCGCCTTGACGTCCGCCATCAGTGATTCACGATCAGACGAGAGCAATTGGAACACCGTACGACGGTTCACCTCTTCTTGGAAAGAGTTACGAATCACGCGGTTCAATTGCAGCGCGCCAGCTCGCTCGTTCAAGCCAACATTACGAATGTACTGCGACGCGTCAGANACACGCCAGCGCACAAACCAATCGATCACGACACGTTGCTTTTCCGCAGTCAGCATCGGCTCGGTGTCCGTACTCTCTAGCGTCAACAAACGCTTGTCGATGTAGCTAACATTCTGGAAGGGCGGCGGGAGCTTGAAATTCAAACCCGGCTCCGTCACAACACTCTTAATCTCGCCCAACTGGTAAACCACGCCAAATTGGCGTTGGTCAACAACAAACATNGTGGAACTGGCGAGCCCTAGCAATATGGCCAGCGATGCAATCCATAGACCTAACTTATTCATAACAACCTCTTGTAATTCTCTAAATGTGGTTCAACGTGACCGTTATCGGCCGTCTCGCGAGCGCGCGTTATCTGGTGAACGCGCCCGAGAACCGTCTAGGTTGAGAGTGGGTGATTGGTTAGACAAGCTAGAAGGCGACGAGGTGAGCGGCGCACTGCCATCACGCAAGCCGGCGCCAGAGCCCATGAGCTTATCCAACGGCAGGTACAGCAGGTTCGAGCCATCACGGGACTCCACCAACACTTTACTGACGTTGCTATAAATCTCTTCCATCGCGTCCACATACAAGCGGTCGCGAGTCACTTCAGGCGCCTTTTTGTACTCGGTAAAAATGGATTCAAAACGGCGGCCATCACCTTCAGCCTGCGCCACGATACGTGCACGGTAAGCCTCGGCCTCCGAGCGCAAACGCGCTGCAGCACCGCCGGCTCGTGGCACCACGTTGTTGGCATAGGCTTGGGCCTCATTCTTGGCTCGCTCACGCTCTTGCGCCGCCTTCAATACATCGTCAAAGCTCGCTTGAACTTGCTCAGGTGGTCGCACACCACCCTGTTGCAAGTTAACGCCTACGACCTCAATACCGACTTTGTATCTATCCAAAATCGTCTGCATGAGGGTNCGCACACGCGGCGCAATTTGATCGCGCTCCTCTGCCAAAGCAGAGTCCATCTTCATTTTTCCNACCACCTCGCGAACCGCTGTCTCAGCCGCTTTCACGACCGCGGCGTCGGGGTCACGACTCTCAAACAAGTAGGCTCGGGAATCGCTCAGGCGGTACTGCACAGCAAATTTAATTTCGACGATGTTTTCATCCGCCGTCAACATAGCGGACTCCAGCAAGCCCGTTGCGGGGACGATGGCGTCACTACCCACATCCACCGAACGAATTTGGGTCACAAAAACCACTTCTTCCGCCTGCACTGGATACGGGATACGCCAGTTGAAACCCGCGCCAACCGTCTTGTGGTAACGACCAAACTGGGTAATCACGCCCTGCTGGCCCTCTTGCACAATGAAGAAGCCGGTAGACAACCAGATCAGCAGCAGCACACCGGCGATCAGGCCCGCGCCGATACCGGCAGACTTGCCGTCTGGACGGAAGGGTGGCGGAGAACCGTTGCCATTGCCACTGCCGTTCCCATTACGTCCGTTCGAGCCGCCAAAGAGGCCGCCTAAACGNTGNTTGAAGTCACGCCACAGTTCATCCAAGTCGGGCGGCCCGTCTTGGTTACGCGGACGTTGTGACGAACCGCCTTGTCCGGATGGGCGGATTGGCTCAACGTTGTCGTGCTGACGCTCCTCGTCAGAGCCACTTGGTTGGTCTGATTTAGGCTTGTCATTCTCGCCCCGGCCCCAGTCTGAACCGTTGAGGTTAAACACCCGCACCAGACGCGCAAAGATGCCTGGCCGATTAGTAAGTCGCGAAATCGCAGTCATGTAATGGATATCCGATCTGTTTTCAATGGGTTTAATTGTGGCATGAGTTGTTCGCCCGCTCACAGCCTAGGGGCATTAGGGTTAACGCGCTAAGTGCGCAAACCGTGGGTCGTCTGTTTCCGGGATGTAAGCAGCGGGGTCGGTGGCGAATGCCTGATAGCGCTCTGCGAGCAGGTCGCGCAAGCCATCAAGCCCCTCTCCTGTCTGAGCACTCACGAAAATACGCGTGATCGCCCGGCCGTCATGCACCAACTCATCGCGCATGCGCTCTGGGGCTTTGTCGTGTTCGATCAGGTCGGCTTTGTTGAAAACCAAGATCTGCTCAATTTCACCCGCATCAATCTCGGCCAAGACCTCCCGCACCGCCATAATTTGCTCAAAACTAGCGGGGTTTGCCGCATCTACAACGTGCAATAGCAAATGGGCTTCCACCGACTCTTGCAAGGTGGCAGAAAAGGCCGCCACTAAGCCGTGAGGCAAATCCCGAATAAAGCCGACGGTGTCAGAGATCGATATGGAGGCCTCGACTGGCGCTAGGTACATTTGGCGCGTGGTGGTGTCCAAGGTGGCAAACAGCTGATCTGCGGCGTAGCTTTGCGCTTTAACCAAGGCATTAAACAGCGANGATTTGCCCGCATTGGTGTAGCCAACAATCGATACCTTGAAGGTACCCGAGCGCTCTCGCTGCTTGCGCTGGGTTTGACGCTGGCGCTTGACCTTGGTCAGTCGCTCCTTGGTTCGTTTGATGCTGTCATTCAGCATGCGTCTATCCAACTCAATTTGGCGCTCTCCGGGGCCACCTCGGTGGCCAACGCCGCCGCGCTGGCGCTCTAGGTGAGACCAACGCCTGACCAGTCGCGTNGTTAGGTACTGCAAACGAGCCAACTCGACTTGCAACTTGCCCTCGAAGCTACGCGCCCGTTGAGAGAAAATTTCGAGAACAAGCAAAATACGGTCGTTGACCGCCAAGCCCATGGTTCGCTCAAGATTGCGTTGTTGGGCGGGGCTCAGGGCTTGGTCAAACAGAATCTCTGTTGCACCAACGCCCTCTGCAATGAGCTTGATTTCGTCTGCTTTTCCCGTGCCAATGAACAGGGCAGCGTCGGGTGCGCGCCGCTTACAGGTCACACGTTCAGCAACGACAAAGCCTGCTGACTCGGCTAACAGGCCTAGCTCGGTTAGCTCCGCGTCAAAATTGGGTAGCCCGAAGTCAACGCCGACCAAGACGACCTTGGGCGCGTCTTCACTCACTCGGCAGTTTGCTCTGTGTCGCCCGGCCCCGTAAATTGCACCGGACGTCCAGGCACAATCGTTGAAATAGCATGCTTATAAACCATTTGAGTTACCGTATTACGCAATAAGACGACGTACTGGTCAAACGATTCAATTTGCCCCTGAAGCTTGATTCCATTCACTAAATAGATGGAAACAGGGACATGCTCGCGCCGTAATTGGTTTAAGAACGGGTCTTGCAAAAGTTGGCCTTTGTTATTACTCACGATATGGTCCGTGTTGTGTGCTTTAAAAGATTAACCTTACCACATCGCGCCGATATCGATTTTAAATAAAACCGCGCCGCGACAGGGTTTAAGGNATTTACGACTTGTTGGCGTAGGGGTTGTCAGCGCTCTTCATCTCGACACGCAGGGGCGTGCCTGTCAGGTCAAACGCCTCTCGAATCCGCCCCTCGAGGTAGCGCTTATAGGCTTCTGTTACGTGCTCCAGCGAGTTACCGTGTACCACCACAACCGGCGGGTTCATGCCCCCTTGGTGGGCATAGCGCAACTTAGGCCGGAACATACCGCTGCGTTGGGGTTGCTGGTAGGCGACCGCCTCTTCCAAAATACGGCTGAGTTTGGGGGTGGGCATTTTGCGCGTGGCCGACGCATGCGCGTGCGCAATGGCCTTCCAAACCGGTTCCAAGCCCTGGCGTTTGATCGCTGAAATCGTAAAGACGTCAGCGAAACGCAAAAAAGCCAGACGTTGCTCAATGGACCGCTTCACCAATTCACGCTGATAACTGTCAACGGCATCCCATTTATTGATCGCGACGACAACGGAGCGGCCACTTTCAACAATGAAGCCCGCAATATGCGAGTCTTGATCCGTGACACCCTGTATTGCGTCAATCAGGAGCACCACGACATTGGCTCGCTCAATCGCCTGCAGGGTTTTTACCACCGAGAATTTCTCGATCGCCTCAAACACCTTGCCCCGACGGCGCAAGCCAGCGGTGTCAATGAGCTCGTATTTTTGTTCGTCTTTGGTGAACGGCACGCTAATCGCATCCCGCGTCGTGCCGGGCATGTCGAAGGCAATCAACCGCTCTTCNCCTAGCCAAACATTGATCAACGTCGACTTGCCCACGTTGGGGCGTCCGGCAACGGCGAGACGGATGGTTCCGTCATCAACTTCAGGCTCGTCATCCAACTCCGGCAAGTTGAGGGGCTCTAATGCCAACTCAATGAGGCTTCGCGTACCTTGCCCGTGTGCGGCCGAAACGGGAATTACCTCGCCAAAGCCCAGCTCGTAAAACTCGGTCAGCTGTATCCCTTGGGTCATCCCCTCCGCCTTGTTGGCAACCAACAAACAGGGTTTGCCCAAACGGCGAAGAAACGAGGCGATGTCATGGTCCTGCGCACTCAAGCCCTCGCGCGCGTCCACCACGAAAATCACCACATCTGACTCGGCGACCGCTTGACGCGTTTGCTTGGCCATTTCTTTGATGATGCCGGTTTCTGCCGTGGGCTCAAAGCCACCGGTATCAATGACAATAAATTCTCTAGCACCCAAGCGACCGGATCCATAATGCCGATCGCGGGTCAACCCCGCGTAGTCAGCGACGATGGCATCACGCGTCTTTGTCATCCGGTTAAACAACGTGGATTTGCCCACGTTGGGACGCCCTACCAGGGCAATCACAGGCTTCATTGTGGTCGCCATGCGTACACCGTGCCTTGCTTAGTCACAGCGACGGCCGTGCCATTAACCAACAACGGCGCGCCAACGATGGGCGACCCATCTGTTGACATGCGCGTCATGATCTGACCGTCTGTCCGTGACAACCAGTGCACGTAGCCCGCGAAGTCTCCGATAGCGATTGTTTGACCCAGCAACAAGGGCGCAGTCAAGCCTCGCAGTAACAAATCTCGTTGCGTCCAAATAGACGCCCCACTGTCCGTCTTCATTGCGGAAATTTTTCCTGTCGCATCGATGCTGTAAAGCGCCGCAACATCGCCCGCCAATCCGTTCACTCCGCTAGACGGGACCGTCCACTCCGCACGGCGCGTCGCAAGATCAATACAGCCGACGGCATTTTGAAACGCTTGCCCACAGACGCGGGTACCTGCAAAAACCGCCCCGCTCACCCAGTCAGCCAGGCGCTCCAGTTCGTCAATACCTCTTGGACGAACCAGCGGCGTCGACCACAGCAAGGCGCCATTATCGGGGTTGATCGCACTAAACCGCTCACCTAAACCGACCGCCAAGGTATTGGCTACCGCCGCCAATAAACCGGGGTGGGCCAGCACCAATGTTGAGTCTGCATAGCGACGCAGCCACAGTTGCGCCCCGGTATCGGCATCAAAGGCGCCCACACGGCGGTCGCTCAGTAAGACGAACACCCGCCCGCCCGCAAGCAAGGGCTGGGTATAACTCCGCGCAGGTAAACGGGCTGTCCATAGATGCTTGCCCGCTTCAAAAACCTGCAGTCCATTTTCGGTATCAATGGCCGCGACGCGCTTGCCATCAAAACCAACGCCCGCGATCAGCGCGGTCTCTGACTGCGCTGACCAACGCGTCTCACCCGTCTCTGTATCGATCACCCGCAGCAGGCCATCAAGTGTGGCCGCTGCCAACAAGTTGTCATGCGCTGCCATGCGCAGACCGTCACCGACCTCGCCGCCCAATGGCGCTTGCCAAACCTCTGAGACGCTGAGTAGCGGCTCTAACGGCTTGAGCGGGGTTGGTTGTGGCACGTCGACAGAGGAGCATGCTGCCAAGTGGCCAACCAAGAACAAGCCCACGCCGTAGCCCAGCACGCGTAAAACCATGCGGTTCATCACTTTGTTTGCGCCCCCACAACCCCGGAAACCCCGGCGACCGCACCGAGTGCATTCAACTTGACCTCAACCAGCCGGCGGTAGGCCGCATCTTCGCTCAAAGTGGCCCACGCCTGTTGATACGCCGCTAGCGCTGTTTCTTTGTCGGATGCCGCCATCGCAATATCGCCCAGACGGTCAGAGACTAAGCCCTGAAACGCAACAGCCCACTCGCCCGCTAGTAACGCCTTGGCTTTGTCCATCGCGCCTTGCTGCATATAAACGCCAGCCAAACGCAACGTCGCCACTGCTGTCAGCCCTTCGTCATGACCGTCCGCGATGACACGATCTAGCGCGGCAGCCGCGACAGCATAGTCACCGTTGTCAGCCGCCAATTTGGCGAGCGCCAGTTCACTGTGTTGCAACAGGATTGAGGCACTGGCCTCATTGCGAAAATCACCGACGACACGCGTCAAACGGGGCACGTCTTTGGCCGCAACCGCTTGCGTTACTTGGTCATAAATTGCGCCCGCTTTTTGCGCTTGCTTGTTTTGCCAAAACTGCCAGCCATTGAATGCCGCGTAGCCGCTCAATAAAGCGATCACCACCCACGTGATGGCATTGCCCCATTTACGCCAAAAATCCTTGAGCTTATCAAGTTGCTCTTGCTCTTCTAGATCGAGTTGTTGTGTCGCCATGCCTGCCTGCGTCTGTCTAAGGTATAAAAATGTCACGGTTGCACGCGGCCCACTGGGCACCCGTGCACTGGCTATTGTAGGGCGTAGTCCGCTCTTTTATGGGCGACTGGGCAAGAATGCCTCAGCGAACACGGCGACGCTGGGCTTAGGCCGCCTGTCCCGCCCACCAAGCTGCGAGATCGCCCAAGGACACCGTCCCTTGCGCATCGGCCCCGCCCCTCAAGTGTTTGACCGACACCGCCCCAGCAGCCAGCTCATCTCCGCCTAGAATCACGGCCCAGGTGGCGCCGCTACCGTCTGCACGCTTGAACTGCGACTTCATGCTTCCTTGACCATCTGCGGTACCCGCGTGCATGTGCACCTGAGCACCCGCCGTGCGCAAGGCGCGGCAGACCTGTGCCGCCACCATCGCATGATCGGCGCTGGGAACGACCACGTACACATCGGGCACCGGCGCTGCAGGCAACAAGGACTGGCTCTTCAACAGCTCCAAAATCCGCTCAACCCCTAACGCCCACCCAACAGCCGGCGCAGGCTTGCCGCCAATCTGCGCAATCAGGCCGTCGTAGCGCCCGCCCGCACAAATGGTTCCTTGCGAGCCCAGCTCCTCGGTCACAAACTCAAACACGCTCAGGTTGTAGTAGTCCATGCCGCGAACCAAGCGCGGGTTGATGCGATAAGGCACCTGCGCGTCGTCGAGAATGGCGCGCAATCCATTGAAGTGGGCCAACGAGGCCTCGCCCAAATAATCCATCAACTTGGGCGCGTCATTTACCAAGCCCTGCATCGCAGGGTTTTTCGTATCTAGGATGCGCAAAGGGTTGCTGTGCAGGCGGCGCTTGGCCTCCTCATCCAATAACGACTCTTGGGCGCTGAGGTAGCTGATCAGCGCCTCGCGATGCGCCAAGCGCTCATCGGGCTGACCAAGGCTGTTGATCTCTAAACGCACCTGCGTAAGGCCAAGCTTTGCCCACAAATCGCACGCCATAAAAATCAGTTCTGCATCGACATCTGGACCTGCAAAACCCAAGGCCTCTGCACCCACCTGATGAAACTGTCGATAGCGACCGCGCTGAGGGCGCTCATGACGAAACATCGGGCCCATGTAGTACAGGCGGCGCGGGCCGTCATACAACAAATTGTTCTCCACCACTGCGCGCACCACACCTGCCGTCGCCTCTGGGCGCAGTGTCAGGGCCTCGCCGTTCAGGCGGTCTTCGAAGGAGTACATCTCCTTTTCGACGATATCGGTGACCTCGCCAAGCCCACGGACAAACAGCCCGGTTGGCTCCACAATGGGTGTTCGTACATTGCGATACGCGTACGTTGCCATCAAGTCCCTCAACTCGGACTCCAGCCATTCCCAATGCGCGGACTCCGCGGGGAGAATATCGTTCATGCCTTTAACGGCAACTAACTTTTCAGCCATAAAACTCGTTACAAAAATACCAATGTCAACAGCGACTGACGCCGCCTCGTAGCATGTTATGCCGCTGTGTTTTGTGAGGCGCCGTAGCGCTTCTGCACATAGCTTTCCACAACCGCTTTAAATTGCGCACCGATGCCATCGCCTCGGAGTGTCATGGCCTTTTCGCCATCGATGTAGACCGGTGCACTGGGCGCCTCGCCGGTGCCCGGCAGACTGATACCGATATCGGCATGCTTGCTCTCACCAGGCCCATTGACGATACAGCCCATGACCGCGACCTTCATGCTCTCAACACCGGGGTATTGATCGCGCCAATCCACCATGGCGTCGCGCATGTAGTCATCAATCTCTTTGGTCAATTCTTGAAAGACGCTACTGGTCGTCCGACCACAACCGGGACAGGCCGTGACACTCGGAACAAACGCGCGCAAGCCCAATGATTGCAAAATCTCCATCGCAACCACCACCTCTTGGGTACGCGCTTCCCCTGGCTCGGGTGTCAGCGATACGCGGATGGTGTCACCAATACCTTGCTGTAGCAAAACCGCCAAGGCGGTAGCCGAGGCCACGGTACCCTTGGTCCCCATGCCCGCCTCGGTCAAGCCGAGATGCAGCGCATAGTTACAGCGCGTCGCCAGCGATTGATACACCGTGATCAACTCCTGCACACCGCTGACTTTGCAGGAGAGCAAAATTTGAGCGGGCGACATACCTAAACGCTGGGCCGTTTCAGCCGAGGCCAGCGCGGATGAAATCAGCGCTTCAACCATGACTTGCTTAACGTCCCAAGGCGTCGCGCGCAGGCTATTGGCATCCATCATCGAGGCCAATAAATCCTGATCCAAGCTACCCCAATTGACGCCAATGCGAACGGGTTTGTCCCAGCGCAAGGCCATCTCGATCATCTGGGCAAACTGCTTATCGCCCTTCTCACCCCGACCCACGTTACCCGGATTGATACGGTACTTGGACAGGGCCTGCGCGCAATCAGGGTGGTCGGCCAACAAACGATGGCCGTTGTAATGAAAGTCACCGACCAAGGGAGTCATGATTCCCATACGGTCTAATTGCTCGCGTATGTAGGGCACGGCCTTGGCCGACTCATCGTTGTTGACCGTGATGCGCACCAACTCAGAGCCCGCCTGAGCCAGCTCTTTTACCTGTATCGCGGTGGCCACGGCGTCCGCTGTGTCCGTGTTTGTCATCGACTGCACCCGCACCGGCGCATCGCCTCCGACGGTCACAACGTGGTCGCCCCAAGCCACACGGGCTTGCAGCGTTTGACGCTTCTGGGCTTGCGAGATCGTGACCGGTGAGGCGGTCGTTGTCGTTGTCTCTGTCGTTGTCGTTGCTGGAGTGGTCGTCATTTGAAAACCCTGTATCTGTTTAATTCAGTTCACGTCAAAGCGCGACACGTTCAGACGCGCCGTTGCCTGCACATCCACAGGCTGGCCGCGCGAGAAGACGCGCACACCCACCGCATTGCCCACCAACACGTTATACGGCAGATCCTCATCCCCCAAAACGACATAGTCACCCGGGCTCATCAGGCGGGTAAAGACCCGTGTACCCGACCGGCCAATCACCTCCACCCACGACTCAGTCACGGCGCTTAAGACCAATGCGTGTTGGCCAATATCGGCGGAAGATAACGGCTGATTACGCTTCTGAACAGGCACCGTACCGACCGTCGGCGTTGGTGCCACCGGCACCACCTCGGTAGGGACTGGGGGTGGCGGTGTCAACGGGGGAGTGGCCACGTTTGCTGGCGCGTCTAGCGATGCTGCCGAGGCTGATGTTGCCGGAGGTGACGTTGCCGGAGGTGATGTCGCGGTGGCAGCGGCCGTGACAGGGGCTACTTTGACAGGCGCTACTTTGACAGGTGCGGCCAGTACGGGCTTGGCCGCTTTCACATCGTCAGCTCCGCTCTCTGACGAGCTNCCCTCGACAGGCGAGATCACCAACTGGTTTGCGATGCCNGGCCCCGTCTCGGGCGCCAAGCGCTCGGCGGCGCCCACAGCNTTTTCGCGACGTTCGCTGCCTCGTTGCAATTCCGTCACTGCCAACCACNCCCCGATGCCGACCAAAACAAGAACGAGCACAGCCCAGACAACACGCCCACCGGATCCGGTGGNCGCTTCGGGTGGCAACGCTGTGGCGGCGCTGGCCGCGCCGTCNTTGGGCAGGTTCAAGGGCACCTCGCGCGCCAACGTATCCCGCGTCGGCCATGCCGCCAAAATCGGTTTCGCATCAATACGCAACTGGCGGCAAATACTCCCCGCCAAGGCACGGCTAAAAGTCAAATCGCCCACGCCACTGAGGGCGCCTGCCTCCAGCGCCTCGATTTTGCGCGCGGGGATTTTTAGGATCGCCGCGAGAGGCTCAATATCCATGCCCTGTGCCAGCCGCGCCTCTTGCAGTAGGATCCAGCCTGGTTTATCGACGGGCGCGGGCTCTGTGTTCATTTCAGACGGCTGATCGTTTGCTTTACTCATAGAGGTCTCCTTCGGCAAGTCCCACCGCAAATATTAACGGACATTGTGCGCGGACGCCGCGGTGACTTGGATGGTGTGCACCGTCCCCGTGCCTTGCCGCAAAGTGGCCATGCGCTTGGCTGCGTTGGTACGGTCCAGAACCTCGCCAGCCAACTGCCCGCAGGCCGCATCAATGTCATCCCCGCGCGTCTTGCGCACCGTGGTCACGATGCCAGCCTGCGACAACAGGTCGGCAAATGCCTGCACGGTCGCTTTATCTGAGCACGTTAAACCCGAGTCGGGAAACGGATTGAACGGGATCAAATTGAACTTGCAATGCAAGCCCTGTCCGCCATTGAACGATGTGACCAAGGTGATGAGCTCCCGCGCATGGCTAGGCTGGTCATTCACACCCTTGAGCATGCAGTACTCAAAGGTCAAAAAATCACGTGGCGCATGCGGCAAGTAACGCGCGCATGCCGCCAATAGCTCTGCCAGAGGGTATTTCCGGTTGAGCGGGACCAAGTCACTGCGCAGCGTGTCGTTAGGCGCATGCAAAGACACCGCCAGCGCAACCGGGCAATCCAGCCCCAAACGATCGATCATAGGCACCACGCCCGATGTACTGACGGTGACGCGTCGGCGCGACAAGCCGTAGGCGTTGTCATGCAACATGGTTCTTAGGGCCGGTACCAACGCGTTGTAATTTTGCAGAGGCTCGCCCATGCCCATCATCACCACATTGGTCACCACACGGTCGGTGGTGTTGCGCTCAGCCCGGAGCGTGTGCTCGACAAACCAAAGCTGACCGATGATTTCAGCGGTGGTCAAGTTGCGACTAAAGCCCTGATGCCCCGTGGAACAAAAGCGGCAGCCAACCGCGCAACCCGCTTGCGACGAAATGCACAGCGTGCCGCGATCAGACTCGGGAATGTACACGGCCTCGACCGCATCGCCAGACCCAACATCAAACAGCCACTTGATCGTGCCGTCTGATGCATTTTGTCGGCTTAAAACGGGGAGCGACGCGATATGGGCCACGTCGGGAAGTTTTTGACGCAGGCTCTTGGCCAGGTCAGACATGGCGTCGAAATCACGCACACCACGTTGGTGTATCCAGCGGTAGAGTTGGGTTGCTCGAAAGCGTTTTTCACCCAACTCTTCGCAAAAGGCGGCTAAGCCCTCGAGATCAAAATCGAGTAGGTTAGCCGTCATGTTGCATTAACGCGCGTAGACATTCATGCCTGCGAAGAAAAAGGCAATTTCAACCGCAGCCGTTTCAGCAGCGTCTGAGCCGTGAACCGCATTCGCATCGATGCTGTCAGCAAAATCCGCACGGATAGTGCCTGCATCGGCCTTCTTAGGATCTGTCGCGCCCATCAGGTCACGGTTTTTAGCAATGGCGCCTTCGCCCTCTAAGGCTTGGATCATGACGGGACCGGAGATCATGAAATCAACCAAGTCCTTGAAAAAAGGACGCTCTTTGTGGACGCCGTAAAAAGCCTCTGCTTCTGGACGTGACAGGTGCGCCATTTTTGCAGCGACGATTTTCAGACCGGCTGCTTCAAAGCGGGCGTAGATTTGACCGATCACGTTTTTCGCGACGGCGTCTGGCTTGATAATGGAAAGGGTGCGCTCGATTGCCATGGGTATTTACCTTGAATTAAAATTTACACGTGCGTCGCCGGCAACGCTGCCAGCTTAGCCTCCTATTCTAACCTGCTAAGCCCCCTGTTTATCAAACGTGCGTGCGCGCTGACGGCTGGCAGCCCCCACCGCACGGCCTGGCTCAACGCGGCTTCTTACGACCCTTGCCACCGGTGCTGGTGCGGTCTCGCTGGCGCTGTAAGGCGTCGCCACCGATGTAGCCAAAAGACGTCTTCAAGGGATCGGGCTCCCCTGTGGGGCCCACACGTGTTGGTCGCCGCGTAGTCCGTTTCGCGCGCTTCTCCGCATCGGCCTCCGCACGCATGTCCCACCCCTGAGGGGTGCTGGGACGACGCCCACCGGACTTGGCGTACGTCGTCTTCACAGAGCGACCCAAGCCCGCTGTACGGCCTGACTTGCCCGCCTGCGGGTTGGCCGAACGGCCAGAGGGTTTAGCCACGGGCAAGGCCTCATTGGCCTCTTGAGCTAATAGCTCGATATCGCCCCAATCCAGCTCCACCCAAGCGCCTCGGCGTAGACCACGCGGCAACTCCACGCTACCGTAACGAATGCGTATCAAACGACTAACGGCATGGCCCACCGCCTCGATCATGCGACGCACCTCGCGGTTACGTCCCTCACCAATGGTCACGCGATACCAATGGTTAGAACCCTCGCCCCCGCCATCCACTACGGACGAAAACTGCGCCGTACCGTCCTCTAAGCTGACCCCATCAAGCAACTTTTGCTTCTCAACATTGCTCAACGCGCCCAACACACGCACGGCATACTCACGCTGCAAGCCAAAACGCGGGTGCATGAGCTGATTTGCCAAGGTCCCGGAGCTGGTGAACAGCAACAGACCTTCGGTGTTTAAGTCCAAGCGACCAACCGACTGCCATTTGCCATGCTGCAGCTTGGGTAAACGCCGAAACACAGTGGGACGGTTTTGCGGGTCATCATGGGTCACCACCTCCCCGATTGGCTTGTGATAAGCCAACACGCGTGGTGGCGGTGGGTCGATGCGCACGCGAATTTGACGCCCGTTCACCTTGATCGTATCGCCGAACTTGATGCGTTGGCCAACGTGCGCAGGCTCGCCGTTGACGGAGATCCGCCCCTCAACAATCAAGGCCTCCATCTCCAAGCGTGACCCCATACCCGCTTGCGCCAACACCTTGTGCAACTTTGGACTGTTGGACTCCGCGGCCAAGACACGCTTCGCGCTACCGCCCTGCTCTGGCGCGGATGCATCCACAGCGGTCTCGCTGTCAAAAGCGCCACTGATCACATCCTCAAAGCTGACGTGGTTGTGAGCAGCCGCATTGGGCTCACTGGCAGTCGGTGGGCTGTCTTCTGTCGATGGGGCGTTAGCCATGTCGTCCTGCTCAGGATCGTTCATCAGATTCGTCTTCGGTTGGTGGGGACACAAGCGTGTCCGGTGCGGTGTCAGTCACAACATCGCTAAGAGGTGCGCCATCGTCGGCCGCATCTGTATCTGGTTTCGTTTCTGACGGCGCTCCCTCAGGCACGTCGTCATGAGGGTGTAGGTCCAACTCAAGCTCGTCGGCTCCCACCAAGCCCGCGACCATCAGGGCGTCTGCCCCCGCATCCTGTAAGTCGGGTAACTGATCGAGCGAGGCCAAACCGAGGTCATCTAAGAACTGGCGCGTCGTGGCTAACAAGGCCGGACGACCAACCGTCTCACGATGCCCAATCACCTCCACCCAACCCCGATCCTCTAGTTGTCTAATGATGAGTGAGTTCACCGTGACGCCACGGATATCCTCTATGTCGCCACGCGTTACCGGCTGTCGATAGGCGATGATCGCCAGCGTCTCCATGGCAGCACGCGTATAACGCGGCGGCTTCTCGGGATGCAGTCGGTCAAGGTACTCGCGCAACTCGGGTCGGCTCTGAAAGCGCCAACCCGTCGCCACAGGAACGAGCTCCACCCCGCGATGGGTCCACTCGAGCTGCAGCTCTTGTAGCAATCGCTTAATGGTGTCTGGTGATAGCGCGCCGTCGAACAAAGCAACCAACTCGCGAACGGTCACAGCTTGACCGGCACAAATTAAGGCCGTTTCGAGAACACGTTTGGCATCCGTCGTTTGCATGCAAAAAGGTCCGATGAAGTTAACACCACGCGATACGCGGGTCGGGGACCGTTAACCCGTGTGGCGGGTCAACTTGAATAAGAGGTGTCTAGCCTTGGAAAGGCCACAGCACATGCTCACCATTGTAATGTAGCCCGGCCGCTGTCAACGCCATATTGAAATCTGTGGGTAGATCACTGACCCACGATAGCAGGGTCTCTGTGACTGGGTGGTGAAAGGACAGCTGGTGTGCATGCAGCGACTGGCGCGTCATGCCCAGCGCGGCCTTGCCGCCGTACAGGACGTCGCCCACCAAGGGGTGATTGGCGGCGGCCATGTGTACCCTAATCTGGTGGGTTCTTCCCGTATGTAATTTGCAACGCACCAGGCTGTGAGCCGCCTGCGTATCCAACACATAGACATCGGTTCGCGCGGGCTTGCCGTGGGTCACCCCCCGTTCCAAGGCCGCCATACGGAGTCGATTTTTCACATCGCGCCCAATCGCCTGCGTCAAACTGACACCCAGCGAGGCATCCGAGGACCGCAACCAGCGCCCATGGCAAATAGCGAGATAAACGCGGTGAACGTCCCTAGCGGCCAAACGCAGGGTGAGCTGATCAAAGGCTTGCCGGCTGCGGGCCACGACCATGAGTCCACTCGTGTCCTTATCTAATCGATGAACAATTCCAGCCCTGGGCAGATGCACCGCATCGGGGTACCGGTGCAATAAGCCATTCAACAAGGTACCTGTCCAGTTGCCTGCCCCGGGGTGGACCACCAAGCCCGCCGGTTTGTCGATGACGGCGAGATGCGCATCCTCAAAGACCACGGACAAGGGAACCGGCTCGGGTTTAAATGCCATCGCTTGTTGCGTCGGCCTGACTTCTACCGTAACGGTGTCGCCTGCCCGTACTTTGTGGGCCGGCTTGCGCACGGCTACCGCGTTGATGGTGACCGCCCCTTGGACGACCAACTGCGACAAATAAGAACGGGAAAAGCCGGGCACCTCAGCAACCAAAAATCGGTCGATACGCTCCTGATGTGCATCGACGCCGACCAGCAACTGCAAACACTCCGTTTGGTCTGTCTCCACACCGCCATCAACCTCTTCCGCCGCGGTGGGTATATCTTCAGACAAGTTTTTCATGGTTCCGTAAGCCTAGCTATAATTTTCGAAGTAAACGACGGCGCTTATTGTCCTGACCTAGGGCACGCCCAACCGTTTTCTGAACCCATTGGAACCCAAGTCACATGACTAGATTATCAACAGCGGCGTGGCTACTGGGCGTCGCCAGTATTTTGGGCGGTTGCGCTGCCCCAAAACCCAAGGATCCGACCGCCGACTGGAGTCCAAACCGCATCTATCAAGAAGCGAAGGACGAGCAAGACGCAGGCGCTTTCGACAAGGCAGCCGCCTTGTACGAAAAGCTAGAGGGTCGTGCGGCGGGCACCCCCTTGGCTCAACAGGCACAGCTTGACAAAGCTTACATGCATTATCGTGGCGCATCGCCCGCTGAGGCGCTTGCCGCCATTAAGCGATTTAAGCGCTTGCACCCAGCCAGTCCGGCGATGGACTACGCCTTGTACCTAGAGGGTCTGGTCAACTTCAATGACGACTTGGGCCTGTTTGGCGCCCTAGCGAACGTAGATCTGAGTGAGCGAGACCAAAAGGCGGCTAAGGATTCGTATGCCGCGTTTAACGAGCTCATTGAGCGCTTTCCGGATTCGCGCTACAGCGACGATGCGGCGTTACGCATTGCGTTTATTGTGAACTCGTTGGCGCAGTCAGAAGTGAACGTCGCGCGTTACTACGCATCACGCACGATGCACTTGGCCGCCGTCAACCGCGCCCAATATGCGATAAACAACTTCAAGGACGCGCCCGCATTAGAAGGTGCGTTGCAGGTGCTTATTTCTTCCTACGATGCCCTAGGCATGACACAGCTGCGCGACGATGCCAAGCGTGTTTTGAGCGCGACCTACAGCAACGCTGCGCGTGCCTCGTCGCCTGAGAAGCTTAAAACCACGGGAGAGGCCCCGCCCCCCGCTGCGGACGAGAGCGGTGACGGTGCTAGCCCGTGGTGGAAGTTTTGGTGATCACACCATGTAGGTAAGCCAACATGTCCGCCTCGGTCTCGAGGCGTTGCATGTTGGGCAAGGCCTGCATCAGCCGCCGACCATACCCCATGGTGACCAAGCGCTGGTCACCGATAACCAACACGCCGCGGTCTCGCTCAGAGCGGATCAAGCGACCCGCGCCCTGCTTCAATGCAATGGCGGTATCGGGTAACACCTGCTCGGTAAACGGCGATAACCCGCGCTCAGTGATGCGCCGCGCTCTGGCTTGCGTGAGTGGGTCATCGGGTACAGGGAACGGCAGCTTATCCAGCACCACGAGTTGCAACGCGTCGCCCGGCAAATCGACCCCCTCCCAAAAGGAGACTGACGCCACCAGTACCGCCCCGTTGGCGGTGACCTCGCCCTCGCTGCGCTGCTGTCGTTGAGACACAGCATCCCCGTAGGAGCGAAAACGCGATAACAAGGCGTGTTTGCTACTTTCGCCCTGAACCAACACCTCTATGTTTTGACCGCTAAGCGCGTCCCTTAGGGTCTCCGCAATGATGCCGAGTGCGCGCAGGCTGGTGGTCAGCACCATCGTTCGGCCTTGCAACGGAACCACCCACTGACTGACGCGCCGGGCCAAGACCAGCGCATGGCCGGGATCCGTCGGCTTGGGTAAGTCGCGCGGCACCCACAGCGCCGCTTGGGTAGAGAAGTCAAAGGGGCTACTGACCACGGCGCGGGTAGCGGCGTCCAGCCCCAGGGGTTTGGCAAACCAATCTAACTGCGCATCGTCACCCAGGGTCGCTGACGTAAAAATCCAGGCCTTGGGGCCTGAGCCTTTGTGCTCACCATCGGTGTCCGTTTCTGCGTCCGTGTCCGTGTCCGTTTCCGTGCCTGTTTTCGAAATCGACGCGCTATCCACGCCAGCCGATGACGCACCCCGCGCAGCCATTTGGGCTGCGCGCTGAAAAGCAGCCGCGCTGTCCAGTGGACTATCCACCCATCGCCACTGGCTACCTGCCTCTAACCAGCGCACATGGTCGTCGGCAACGTCTTGTCGCAAATCGCGCAATCGTGCCACGCTGGTTTCGCATCGTGCGACCAAGCGCTCGAAGTCGGGCGCTAACTCGCTCACGCTATCCAGCGCAACGCGCACACGGTCGAAGGACACATCTAA
>JGI20159J14440_10000863_pt1 | contig 22674 bp, 11 predicted proteins | sample COG_09_FD_14440 | JGI IMG/M metagenome (IMG submission 14440) | reverse complement strand
CGGCGCACGGTCCGATGGCTGAAGTACCTGACGTACCATCCGACTCGAACGTTATACTCGAAGCATTCTCCGTATCGAGGGCGAGCAAATACGATGTCCAGGTCGACGGCACATTGAGCCTCAGCTGCGAGTTCTTCAATGCTTCCGGATTTCTCGGAGAGGCCAAATGGACCGACAATGTGGATGCTGATTGGCACACGCTGATTTCAGCATGGATTCTAGAGAACCAAGGTGACAAACTCGGAAGGCGCTCACCGAATCAACGAGAATGAAGCCCAAAGCGCCGGTTCGTCGGGGTAGTTGTTTCGCATCTCCTCTTGGGCGGAACGGAAGGCGGCAGCCGGGTTGAGGGATTGGGCCAACTGGCCGTAGAACAGGGCCATGAGCTCCTTCGTCTCAGCGTCAGGAACACCCCAAAAGGACTGCACCACCTCTTCCACCCCCGCGAGTTTCAAACCGCGGAACAAACCCATCGTGCCCTCCATGCCGTTCGCCTCACCTAGCCCGGTCTCGCAAGCGGACATGACCACAAGCCCGGTCTCTAGCAGGTTCATGTTCGCCAGTTCTGCGGCCGTCAGAACCCCATCCTCTCCGGTTAGGGTCGTCAGGGTGTCGCTCCCCATCCACGCGTGGTTTCCGCCGGACAAAATCAACCCCGTCCGCACCAACGGATCCTCACCGATTCGGTATTGGGTGCGTTGTTTCTCAGTTCCATCGAAATTCGTCTCAGCATAAGGGTTGGGAAAAGCATACCCGTGGGTCGCCAAATGCAAGACCGCCGGAGGATCCGCCTGCAATCGCTGCTTCAGGCTGCCTTCGTCCCCTTCTGACCAAGTCAACGTCTGAACATCCCAATGGGCCTCCGTCAACGAATCCTGCAAAGCCTCTACCTCCTTCCGCGTGCCCTCCAAATAACCCCACTTCTCGACCTCTCCGCCGCGCAACGTCGGATCCGTGAGCAGACGCTGGGAAACTGAAGCGAAGGCCAATTCATCCTGCCCAGCGGCCGGAAGGGCTTCCACCTTCGGCAGGGCGTCGTAGTTCAAGCCCCCCAAGGCGAGCAGATCATTCTCGAGCGGGGCGCTGCGCCGGTGAAGCCCTTCCGCAATCAACCGCGTGGTGGACAAGGGCCGAATGTCAAACCGGTCGAGAACATACTGACGCGTGCCTTCGACCTCCTGGTAGAGGGCGTGAAGTGGAAATTGGTTCAGAAGCCCTGCCCCTGAATAGTAGACCGTTTCAATGCCCGCCAAATGCGCTTCCAATGGCTCCCAAATGTGCGCGTAGGCCCTGCCCAAATCCTTGTTGATTTGGCGATACAACACCTCGGGACCAAAAGCCGCCAACTCGGCCCACTTCAAATCCAAGTCCCGCTCTGAGAACAGGTGCACCACAATGGGCCGCTTGGTGCTCCGCGTCACAACGAAACCCGCATAGTGCACGGTGCTGTCTGCATCACTCCAATAGGATCCAAACTCAATCGCCGCCTCACCCTTCTGCAGCCCCCCGCGCACATCCTTCCAGTCCATACCGAGCCGTTCTTGCATCGCCTGATACGCGCCTACGTCCTGCGAGATGAGTTTCTCGTTTCGTTCTGCCCGGGCTTCGTGAAAGTCAAGCAACGCTGGATTGGCATCGCCCTCTGATTGCAGTTTCGTGAGCATCCGCCTCGAGGCCTTCAGTTCCTCGTAGGCGACCAGCAGCACCGAATCGCCTGTGGCCAAGACAGCCTCATCCAATTCTCGCGATGAACTCAAGAGCAAGCCTTTACCGAAGAGCAGCCCATCATAAGCCAAGGCTCCCACGCCCTTTTCCTCTGGTGCGGAGACGGCTAGGTCCGCCACCGAAGCAAACGCATCGTTTTTCAATTCCCAAAACAAGGAGCGCTGGTGCGCGGTCATGCCCACAAACGATTCTGCAATCAGTTGCCTCTCTAGCGCAAGATGTCGACGACGGTAATCGACTGCTTTGGCATAGTCGCCTTGGGCGCTGTAATTGTTTGCTAAATTCTTCAAGCTCTTCGCAAAGTCTGGATGCGACTCGCCGAGAACAGACCTCCTAATTTCCAGCGCCCGCAAGTAATATTCCTCCGCAATTGAATAATCTCCTTGGTCGCTGCAATTGACCGCTAAATTCTCCAAGCTCAAAGCAAAGTTTGGATGAGATTCTCCTAAAACAGACCTCCAAATCTCCAGCGCCCGCAAGTGGTACTCCTCCGCTACGTAAAAGTTCCCTTGATTGTTGTAAATAAGAGCCAAATTGTTCAAGCTCTTCGCAAAGTCTGGATGCAACTCGCCGAGAACAGACCTTCTAATCTCAAGTGCCCACAAGGAGTACTCCTCCGCTCTAGCATAGTCGCTTTGGGCGAAGTAAATGTTTGCCAAATTGTTCAAGCTCGAAGCAAAGTTTGGATGAGATTCTCCTAAAACAGACCTCCAAATATCCAGCGCCCGCAAGTGGTACTCCTCTGCTTTGGCATAGTCGCCCTGGTCGTAGTAATTGATGGCCGAATTGTTCAAGCTTTTGGCGAAGTCTGGGTGTGACTCGCCGAGAACAGACCTACTAATCTCCAGTGCCCGAAAGTAGTACTCCTCAGCTTTGTTATAGTCGCCTTGTTCGCTGTAATAGATTGCGAGATTGGCCAAACTTTTAGCAACGGCTGGATGCGACTCGCCGTAAACAGACCTCCTGATTTCTAGTGCACGCAAGTAGCACTCCTTCGCCTTGGTATAGTCGCCTTGGTAGGTGCAATTAACGGCCAAACCAGTAAGGCTCGAAGCGCAGTCTGGGTGCAACTCGCCGAGAACAGACCTCCTAATATCCAATGCCCGCAAATAGTACTCCTCCGCTCTAGCATAGTCGCTTTGGGCGTCGTAATTGATGGCCAAATTGTACAAGCAACTCGCAAAGTTTGGATGCGACTCGCCAAGAACATTCCTCCAAATCTCTAGTGCACTCATGTAGTGCGCCTCCGCTTTGGCATAGTCGCCCTGGTCGTAGTAATTGACGGCCAAATTGTTCAAGCTACTAGCAAAGGCTGGATGCATTTCTCCGAGAACAGACCTCCTGATTTCCAATGCCTGTATGTTGTACTCCTCCGCTTTGGGATAGTCGCCTTGGGCGCGGTAATTGTTGGCCAAATTTTCCAAGCTCAAAGCAAAGTCCTGGTGCGATTCACCGAGAACAGTCCTCCAAATCTCAAGTGCCCGCAAGTAGTACTTCTCCGCTTTGGCATAGTCGCCTTGGGTGTTGTAAAGAGCAGCCAAATTTTCCAAGCTCCGAGCAAACTCTGGATGCGACTCGCCGAGAACGGACCTCTTGATCTCAAGCGCCCGCAAAAAGTTCTCCTCCGCTTTGGCATAGTCGCCTTGGGTGTTGTAAAGAGCAGCCAAATTTTCCAAGCTCCAAGTAAAGTCTGGATGCGACTCACCAAGAACAGACCTCTTGATCTCAAGCGCCAACAAAAAGTACTCCTCCGCTTTACCGTAGTCGCCTTGGGTGCTGTAAATGACAGCCAAATTCTCCAAACTCCAAGCAAAGTCTGGATGCGACTCGCCGAGAACAGTCCTCCTGATCTCCAGCGATTGTAAAAAGTGATCCTCCGCTTTTGCATAGTTGCCTTGATCGTAGTAATTGTTGGCCAAATTCTCTAAGGTCCAGGCAACGTCTGGATGTGATTCTCCAAGAACAGATTTCTTGATCTCGAGTGCCCGCAAAAAGTACCCCTCTGCCTTGGTATAGTCGCCCTCTGCGCTGTAGATGACGGACAAATTCTCCAGGCTTGAAGCAAAGTCTGGATGCGACTCGCCGAGAACAGACCTTCTGATCTCCAGCGTACGCAAATAGTACTCTTCCGCTCTGGCATAGTCACCTTGGTAGTGATAGTTGCGAGCCAAATTGTTGAGGCCATGAGCAAAGTCTGGATGCGATGCACGGCCTTGCGACGACAGCACGTCCAAGCTTTGCTGGTAAAAATCGCTGGCTTCTTCCACATGGGCTAAATCAATAAACCTATTCCCCACCCATCGCAACGAAACCGCATACCGCAAACTGCTGTCGCTTTCGGCTTGCAAGAGGCAATCGCTCAATTCCAAAACGGCGTTCAAAGCGGCCTCGTCATCCTCTGTCGATTGCAACGAATCATACCGAGATTGCAATTCCGCGCAGGGATCCGTTTGGGATGCAGATTCTAGAGGGCCGGCGAACCAAAAAGCAATGAGGAGGAAGGGCAGGGTCTTCGACATAATCTTGAGTTTAGCTTGGGGATTTTGATCAAGGGAGTTGATAACTGAAGCGCTCACCGAATCAACAAGAATGAAGCCCAAAGCGCCGGTTCGTCGGGGTAGGTGTTTCGCATCTCCTCTTGAGTGGCCGTTCATGAAGTCAAGCGTTAGGTTCTCATCCCTTGATAAGTCTAATTGAGAAATAACAATCCTTGCAATTTATTCCTGAAAACATAACGTCTCCTTCTTGTAGAACTTCAACGACCATGTGATAAGTTGGATCGTCTGACACATCTGCAGTCCAAAGATGAGCCGACCACTCGATGCCACTGAAACCATTTGAGTGTCGTTCACCCGAAGCTTGAAAAACATCAAGTATTTCCGGCCATCTATACATATCGAGTAAATTCTCATAATCAGCCGCACTTTCCGTCAACATTATTTCATCTAACCCAAGAAAGGTGGCATAATCTTTTTGACTAGCTACTCTCCAACCCTTTGGCGGGTTCTCAGTGATTAACCTCAGAGCCCAATAGTTATAGAGTTTACCATAATCTTCTCCATTAGCTTCATAGAAGTCATAAAAACAATACGCTGGAATAGAATCGCGTCGATACGCTTGAAGTGTTTCTTCCGTAGCACGTTTTATTTCACTGCCCAAACCGTCCTCAATAATTCCCAAGTTTTTTGACCACGTTGACTCGTTCGAACCAAATCGTTCATCGACTTCTACATCAATGCTGCCAGAATGGATTTCTATATTCTCGGATTTTACCCTATCTAAAATTTCCTCGGGAATCCCCTCCTTCTTTAAATCCCTTTTTATTCGCTCGTCTATTTCCTTCTCAAAATCTTCCTCAGAAAGATTAAATCTCGAATTCCAATCTTCATCAATTGTTCTTAAACCCAAAATGATATCCCAGTAAAAACCATAAAAATACGACCTCCTATCCACCACAGAAGTAGTCGATATTTTTCTGTACAAATCAGCGGCCACTTTGATTTGGCCTTCGTTGCACAATTGAATCAAGTATCGATTAATAAAATTTCCATAAATCAAATGGAAATCATCCTGAAATTTTTGCCACGAATTCCCTCCCAAACCGAAATCATACAGAGCTCTACGTAGCGGTTCTTGTTCAGAGTAACTGAGACCTGTTCGTCCATGCATTATAGAATCAACCATTCCGAAGCTCTCCATTCGCATGATCTCTTTTTCGATATGGCGTTTATATTTTGTATTATTTCCAGAACTATTCAACTCATCAGCGTAGGTCAAAGAGAGCTTGTAAAAGTTCAAAATTTGATCGCTCGAAAAAATCAAGGGATCATCGAAAGCCAATAATTTTGCTTCAATCTTCTCATATTGGCTTAATTGATTCTTTGAATGAGCTAACGTCAGAGAATTCTGGTGCAACGCCTTTTTTATCTGAACCTCATTCTCAACTGAACTGCCGTATCCGGTACCCCTAAGTCCGAGGTAAACCCAAGTCTCCGAATTTTCTTCCGGTAGCAGACCAAAATAAAGACCATCAATCGATTCCCAATTCAACTCAGGGTTGTAGTCGTTTCTGCGGAAGTTTAATTCACTCAGAAAACTAAGGGAATCAAGAATAAAATTGTACTTGTCTTCTGCTTTGTGATGTTCATTCAATTGAATTAGCGAAAACAACTCAATTTCATTCGCCTCTGGAAAATATTTATATATGTCCTGTGCTTTTTTCGCATTCAAGAGCGCGTTTTGATAATCTCCTGTTTTGAATTGTGAATTTGCCAATTTACTGTAGGCATATAGTTTTTTATTTTCAACGTATCCTTCATTTCCAGGGTTCAATAAAAATTTTTCAAAAAATTTGATGGCATTTTGATAATCCTGCTTCAGCTCAGCCTTGTCACCCAATTCAAATGCACTGGTGAGAATTGTAGCTACATTTTCAAGTTCTGATATCCGTATTTGCAATTGTTCTATCTCCCCTTTCAAATTTCTGAAGTATGTAAATTCAGGATTTGTTTCCTCGAATAAACTTCTAATTTCCTCAGCCCTGTCTAAGTTTCCCTCATCCATCGTGGAGAGAACTTTTGCGTATTGGTTCAGGGTGGCCAATGTGGTTGTTTGCAATTTATGGCCGGCATCTAAAGTAACGGGGTTATCAAACTGCTGAGCTATGGCCTCTGCAAGTCTTGATTTCAATTGAAGCCAAGTTTCAATTTCCCCATTCGCCTCTTTCGACAAGATGATTTTTGAAGTTTGAACATCAACAAGGTTGGATGTTATAGAGCAGATTCCTTCCATAACAAAAACTGAACCTAGGAAAACGTAATCGACGCCACTTAACTTCCCAAAATCAACCGCTGTTTTCGTGTCAAAACTCTTGCTCTTTTGGAGCTGTTGCTCGTCCAATAATTTGTTCAATTGTGAACGTTCAAAAAACTCCACCTTATTGGGATGAATATGATTGCTGAGATCGGTGATCAGCATGCTGCTCATCGCTTTTCCCAATGCATCATATTCTTCTTTTCCAGATGTGTTTTCAAAATCGAGTATGGCGACCTTGATCGTTTGCGCAAATCCACTGAAACTTAGAACAACGAAAAGGAGATGGATGCAAAATGATTTCATTCTTTCACTTGAGTTTTTCGATGATTTTGTTCGCCAATGAATTTTTAAGTTCAAATAGCTTTTCTCTCGCGCCATCTACTCCAACAGAAAATACTATTTCTCCAGACTCTACATCTATGAATTTTGCATCAACTCGTAATTGTCCATAAAATTCAAAATAAGTGCCTGAAATGATTATTTCTGCACCCAAGAGTTTACCGATCTTGGTCGCAGTAGATTTATCGAATCGATTCGTATTGTTCAAGTCTTGCTCATTCAAGACCTTTTCCAGTGATTGCCGATCTACCATGGAAAGGTTTTGAACTTCAGTTAAATCTGTTGTGAGCATGTCACGCAAGGGCCCTCCCAAGTCACCAAATTCATTATTCGTACCACTTGTATTGTCAAAATTAATTATCGCAACCCTCTTCGGGTTGGGTAAAATTTTGTTTTCGGAATGGATTGTAGCTCTTACCGCTTGTCTCTCATCACTTACAATCATGCTTGTTAGTGCCTCCTCCTCTTCAATCTTAGAACCTGATTCGTTATGTGGCGAGTAAAAGACAAATTCACCTCCCTCATCGCCCGTATTATGGATGACTCCATACAAGGGCTCGGTATCACTGTTGTTTAGGATATTCGGCCTGATTTTGGAAAAAAGGTGATCTGTGGTTAAAAATGTAGCCTCATTGAGTTCTAACTCCTGTAAGAAGAACTTCATAAACACGCTGTTATCCGGAACCTCTTTAAGATTTCCGCTGGTAATCGCCTTTCGACTCTTTATTTCATAAAGTCTCCTGATACCTTGTTCCATTCCCGCTATGCTTCTTGTTTTGAAAATACCCCCACTAAAACAAGCATCTGAGATCAACAAAATATGATTTGATTCAATTGCTGAAAGGTAGACTGTCAAATCATTATTTGACACCCAATTGCCTTTACTGTCATGTTTGGCATCAGATGGCAACCAATAGCCCATCTTTAAACTTTCATCCCAATAACCGTGACCAGCATAAAAGACCAAAAGATTATCGTCAACTGACAGCGTTTTTCGCTTCATTTCAATCGCATCAATAATTTCTGTTCTCGTTGGATCGGTTAATCTCAGTATATCGTGTTCATTGAAAAAATACTTGCTTGAAAGTAAGGCGTGCAATCGATCAGCATCTTTCTTCGGCTCCTCTAAATCATTGATGTTTTCATCTAAATATTCATTCTCAGAAATTATGATTGCATGATATTTTCCAGATGTCAATTTTTCATCATTGCTTTCAATTGGGCTCCAACGATATTCTTGACTAAAGAGAATGCTTGAATAACACAAGATGCAATAAAGAATATTGATTTTATACATCAGTGGTAGTTGTGTGGCGTTGATTCTAGTGAATACTATTTTATGCTGCATTGACCTGGAGATATGTTAATATGACTAGTTAACAACAGCTTTATTTCTCCTTTTCTTTTTGGAGATACGGATGAATGGATTAAGCCGCCACGAGCTGAAAATACGATATTTTCGACGTTGTCGCCATTGTGGTCAGGACGTGTGGCGCCTGCATGCCGCTGCTGCTGATTGTTGAACCGAAAATTAAACTGAAAGAGGTAAGATTGAAGGTAGTTGCGGCTGATTTTGAGGCGGATGCCGTGAACCCAGTTCTTCAGATTCAAAATTTGCCAATCTTCAATCTATTTGTAGAGTGCATGCTAGTCCGTTAATCCGTTTCGATATCAACCAAAACGTTTCTTAAACCATTTGCGATTTCCTCATTTGCGAAGAATTCATCGAGTAGCATGTACCTCTCATCCAAGAATTGTTCATATGATAAACTTTTGCCTTCATATAACATTCCGATCTTGTATTTCTCTTGATTGTAAATCTGCCGGCATTGCTCACGGAGTTTGAGGCTTTCCGCTCCTGCCAGCTTAGAAAGTAAATATAAATTTAGAGAAACTTTAAAATTGTCCACGTTGTAATAATCCTTACCATCGATCCAACCGTTGTACTCATACTCCCCAAAAATATTTCTGAAACCCATCAGTAAATTCACTGCATCTGAATAACGACGTTCCAAAATCAACAAATTCGAGAGTAAAACAATGTTATCCGTAAATCCATCATTTTCTGGCTCATGATTGAATCCGCCACTTATGAAGACATTTGGTTCGTGTTCTATGAAAATCGGATTGAACTTATTTTCTAAATTAACGTAATCGCGAAAACTATCTGCAGCAAGAAAATTGAATGTTCTATCTTTCCTCTGATAATACAATTCACTAAGGCCATCCGCCTCTGTCCCTTCGAGAAACTCAAAATGCTGAAAGAGGGTGTTTTCAAGAATTAATCGGGCCTTTTTCGTTTGTCCCACTGAAATAAGATAACGTGCATAGAGATTAGCAGGCCGAATGATGTGCTGGTGCATGTCCCTATATTCTATATCATCCAGTATTAAATCAAATATCGTTCGATATTCTCGATTAGGTAATTTAATTCCATAACTAAAAAAATCACATTCTTCATTTTCTATATTGTCACATTCTTCTTTCGAAATACTACTTCTTCGATAAACTCGAGGATTAAAGCTGGAAATATTCTTTTTTCCATAGCCCGTGATTTTTACAAAGCATTCTTCGATTTCATTTGAATAATCTCTATCCGGTTTCAGAGAAACGACATTTTCAGGGAGATCTACTAAGTCACCTCCCATCATGCATCTCATTTTAACCCACAGCCCGATATGAAAATTTGGATCTATCGAGAGTGTCGAATCATAGTAAGCCATCGATTTTTTGAAGTCCCCTAATCGATAGTAGGCTCTGGCCTTCTGGTAACATACGAATAGCTTCTTCGTTTCTCCGTATGCATTAGCGTAGTTTACCCTCGAATCAAATACATCAAGATATTCTAAGGCTTTATCAATTTCCCTATTTTGATTTATTAAATCAATTGCAATTTTTTCTGGCTCCATTACATCAGCCAACCTTTCTTTAATGACCTTTATTTCTTTTTGCAACTTTATAATTTCCTCTGACAAATTCTTGAAATACCTAAAGTCCGGATTGGTTTCCTCGAAAACAGTAATAAACTGCTCAGCTTTTTCAAAATCTCCCTCATCCATAATAGAAAGTACTTTGCCAAATTGGTTGAGCGTAGCCAAAGTGGTAGTTTGATCTTTATAACTTGGCTCCAGGGTTATTGGGTTGTTAAATTCTACAGATATCGCTTCTGCAAGCTGTGATTTCAGTTGAAGCCAAGTCTCTATTTTCCCATTTGCCTCCTTGGATAAGACAATTTTTGAAGTCTCAACATCAACGAGATTAGATGTTATGGCACAATTTCCGTCCATTACAAAAACGGAACCTACAAAAACGTAATTCACGCCACTTAGTTTCCCAAAATCAACGGCAGTTTTTGCATCAAAATTCTTGCTCCTCTGGAGATTCTGCTCGTCCAACAATTTATTCAGTTGAGATCGCTCAAAAAACTCCACCTTTTTCGGATGAATATTGTCACCGAGGTCTGTAATCAACATACTGCTCATGGCTTTACCTAAAGCATCATATTCAGTTTTGCCAGATGTGTTTTCAAAATCTAGGATAGCGACTTTGATTGATTGTGCGAATCCATTGATACTGAAGAGGATAAATAGAAGGTTAATCCAGATTCTTTTCATTAAATCGTCATTTCCGTTTAACAGCAATTTATACTAACATTTTCTAACGGCAGTAATATATCTGTTTAATGTCAACGCCAATTGAGAATTCTGTGATTTTTGAAACCCTATCAAACTGACGCTGAGCTATTTTGGGCAGTAATCCTGAATGGAAACAACCAATTCGTCAAAGTAGCAAATCTTATTTTCATTGATGTCCACTTACGTTTACTTTTGACTTGAACATCGACACTCCTATTCAATAATTCACCCTACATGAAAAGCTCCCTGTTCATCACTTTCATGGCGGGCATACTCGCACAGGGCGCTTTGGGTCAGAATAGCAAAGCCTTGCTGGTGGGTGTCGCGAATTATCGGACCGAAACGGACTGGGGTACGCTAGCTTCGCACATTGACTTGGAGATTTTGAGCGCTTCATTGCGGCGCCAGGGGTTCGCAGAAAAAGACATCACAGCCCTCAAGGATCCCACGAAGCGAGAATTGGTGGAAGCTCTTGCCGTCCTCGCTGAACAGGTCGAGCCAGGAGGGGCTGCCGTTTTCCATTTTTCTGGCCATGGACAACCTGTGGTGGATGTGGATGGAGATGAAGCCTCGGGGTTGGACCAAAGTTTGGTCCCAGCAGATGCAAATCGCCTTCCGGGTTCAACTTGGATCAATGACATCGGTGAAGCTGAAGCGTATTTCGGCCAAAACCACCTCATAGACGACGAACTCTCCTCCTACCTCGAAGCCATTCGGCGCAACCTCGGACCTGACGGCCAACTCATCTGCATTTTGGACGCCTGCCATTCCGGATCGGCTACTCGGGCACCAGGCAGAACAAGAGGCACAACGAACATCATGCTTCCATCGCCCGATGCGCGCCATGTGCAATCGAAAATCGTTGCCTTGGATGAATCATGGGTCGACCGATCCGACGAGGAAAACGAGCTGGCGCCAATGATCGCTTTCTTCGCCTGCGCTAGTAATGAACTGAATCACGAGTACGTATTAAAAACGTCCACTGGACAGCAAGAACATGTAGGCAGCCTGAGCTTTGCCTTTGCCTCCGCTTTGGAACTGTTGCAAGGCGAGCAACCCATTTGGGGTGATGTTCGCCGTAAGCTGGACCAAATGATGGCAGACATTGCACCAAACCAAACCCCCTATTCCGATGGTGATCTCACCCTGGGCGTATTCAAAGGTATTCGGAAGCCAAATGATCACCAACTGCGCATACTGGCCATAGAGGGCGACTCCATTTTTTTGTCGGGCGGCAGCATCATGAATATCAGGCCGGGAACGGTCTTGGAATTGACGGATTTGGCTTCGAGCGCACGAAATTCGGCTCGTGCCGAAGTGTTGAGTGCGGATTTTTTGGAATCCACAGCCCGCTTGACTCACTCGACTGATTTCGCTCCCGAAGACCTATCAGCCGTGCGAGTTGGCATCTCGTTGCCTGCATTAGGAGGGTTTCAGGCGCGATGGACTTGCGAGGACTGCTCAAGAGAGGATCGCAAATTGCTCGGCCGTTACCTGGACTCGTATCCGAAACTCATTGAAGCCAAAAATGGAGAAACTGCCCACTTGACCTGCCGTCCGGTCAACGAACCTGCTTTTCATTGGGTCGATGGTCAGGGGAATGAATTATTGACTTGGCCGGATGGCATCGCGACGGGCATTGCTGCACCCGAATTTGGCACAATCGTCCAATCGTGGTCAGCAGCGCTCGAATTGCTCGATCTCGAACACCTCCATTCCAATTTGGAAACGCGTTTTAGCATCAGCGTATTCCAAACGCTAGAAGACTACAATACTGGCAATTCATTGACTCAATGGAACTCCGATACGACGCGCACATTCCGATTGAACATGAGCGATGTACTCGCCAAAGGAATCATCAAATTTCAGATTGCACAATCAAAATACAGTCCCTTTTCTTGGTATTATTCGGTTTTTGCGATTGACGGATGCCAAGTACATCCATTGCACGATACCGCTCTGCCCGAACGGAAATTAAAACGCCAAATGCAGCATGTATATGCTGTTGGAATTGAAAACTTGGAGGGGATGGATCGGTTCATTCACTTCAAACTCATCGCCTGCACAGAGCCCTTCGATTTTGAAGCTTACTTCGCGCAGAACAGAGACCATTTCGATTTCACCGAATCAGAATCAGAAGGCACACGTGGAGGGCATCAGACGGAATTGCACATCGAAACTTTTCGAATTCAAATCCTTTACGAATCAAGCCAATTGTAAAAAAAAAAAATAATAATACATTGCAAAAAATTCCTTTGACATGTCAGCAATCATTCAAATCAAAACAGCAGGCAACAGCAGCCGATTCTACATCCTGTGGGCTTTATTAGCTCTGTTCTTCGTCAATGACGCACTGGCGCAGCGGACGTATCGCGTTGAGTACGATGCCAAAGAGCAAACTTGGTCCTATGCGCGCCAACTGCGCAACGACACTGCCTACCGCGAACTCAAGCGAAAGCCCATCGTGTTGGTCGAGGACGAAGTGGAGTTGGTGGTTTCTCATGCCAATCCGCTTCGTTTTGAAATCGACTTGGATTATGTGGTAAGCTCCAGTTGGGATGACGATTCAAACGACAGTTACGGAAGCAGCGATGGGAATTTATTCGAGACATTTGCAGACCTGACGCGCGATTACAGCCTCACTGGACACAGTCCATATGCAGGATTTCAAATCCCCACTGCACCGAGTCTAGGCTTTGGGTCGAGCACGCGAGGTGGCGGAGCATCCGGCTCTTTGGAGGTTCCGGAGGGATTGTCCGAACGGGAAGAAGCTCGATTCGTAAGCACCGCCGCAGAATTCGCAGAGGTGATTGACAAGGCGACCAGCTTGAGCGAAGACTTCCAAGAAAACTACTTCGAAGCATTGGATTTGATTCAAGAAAACATCAATCAGATGAATGGCCTCCTTGCATCCGATTTTATAGAGGAAAACCAGGTCGAGGAGGTTTTGGCCCAATCGCAGTCCTGCCTGAATCAAGCGGAAGAAATGGTGCACTTGCAAGAGCTTGGAGAAGCCATCACCGACATTGAACGTGCGCACGCCGAATTGGTGTTTTACGACGCCAACGTCGACAACGACGTGGAAACCATCGGAGAAGCCTGGGAATGGGCGATGCAAGTCAAAACAAGGCTCAACCCCTCGCTTTCAAGCGAGCACAGCATTGTATCCAACATGAACCACTTGAAGGAACTCTCCGAAATCATGGAAGAGTTGGAATTATCACAAGGACTATTCATTGACAATCTTGACGATATGGGGGAATCCGGTCTGGAGTTGAGGGTGACCTTCCAGAATTTAGACCAGGCTTCGGAGGCAGAGGAATGGTCAGGCAACCCTGAAATTCATCAACAACGTTGGTTCAGGAGCGATGCCTTTTGGTCGGGCTTGGAGATCGTTAATGAGCCATGTACGGGTTGTTCACCACTATTATGGGCCACAGGTGGGCATATGGGAGTCCCTGATGAAGACCCAAATACGGCCTATCAAGAACCCGAAGCTTGCGGGCATTGGGTTTTCTATGACGAACGCGGGATGGTGGTGCGTGATTTTCACCTCGAGCCCTGCGAGTCCGATTGGGAAGAGTGGGAGTTGGATTTGGACGATTGGGACCTCGACGATGAACCCTCTGGTGAGGTCATTGAGCTGAACTTGCGGTCTCAACGGAACATTCAATCCACAAGCGGAATGGCTCTTTTGGCCATTGCTCCTTTCCAACCCTTGGTTTCCTATCGGATAATTGAAGACGGACTGAATAGCACCTTTGCTATCACGGGAACGGAACAAACAGGATTCATCCCTTCAATTGGAACGGCCATGATTTTTGAATCCAACCGAGGGCGGTGGTTGAAAACAGGACTGAATCTCGGCCTGGCCTATGCCGTGCAAGATGGGGCCGACCTGCACATAAATTTTGGCCCGACGTTCCGCCTTCGCAACTTACCCGAACTGTCCCTTACGGGAGGCGTAGCCTTTTCACGACTTGAGCGGCTGCGTCCTGAGTTCAGCATGGATACTCCGTACGATCTTCCATATGGCTACTATTACGAAGATTTTCTGCTCGAAAACCGATTCGAATTTGGCCTCTACTTTGGATTAATTCTGAAGAACTGATTGATGCAGCGCCTTGGAGTGATCTGCCTGGTACTTTTCGCTATTGCGTTGGGAGCGGCCTACGTGCTTCGTCCAGAATGGTTTGGCCAAGTGGAGGTTTGCCCGTGCAAGAACGAAGGCCGGGTTTGGATTCTGCGGAGTGATGGCGGCAACTTTAATGTGCAGGTGGAAGCTGCGAGGCAACATCAAGTGCCCTTTATTTTGGATGACTCAATACGGAGGAATCTCATTAAACGGGGCGAGCTTCACAGGCTGCCACATCGAGGATCCGGCTACCGCGTCAGCACGAGGCAATTCACCCACAGTGTGCCCTTCTACAGCCCAAAAACGGTGAAAGCGTTCTCCGCATTTGCTGCAGCATTTGAAAAAGAAATGGATAACCAAGGCATTCCTCATGCCCTACTCGTGGTCAGCTCCGGATCAAGAACCAAGGCAGAGCAAGCCTACTTGGCGAAGAACACTTCGGGTGCAGTCCGTGGTGAAAGCCCCCATAATTATGGCGCTGCCATTGACATCAAGTCCATTGAGATTTCGCCGAATCTGGAGGGGTCCTGTGCTGTCGCAAGAAAGACCCTCACCAAACTGCTGCGTAATAACTCCGAATTCTACTGGGTCCTTGAGAGAGCTTGCTTGCACTTAACCGCAAAGCCGGACGCGAATTAGTGGTATGGAATTTCTAACCGAATCATGCGTTCCACCGAATCCCGCACGGTTGGATCGCATCCTTTGCATTTGTTCATCACGTAATTCACCGCAGTTTCGACCGATTGGTGTTCAATGGCCGAGGCGCATCTAAATTCTCCACTTCCCACCTCGGCACCATACGTTAACAAGGAGTAAACGTATTCCTCCCCTGGCAACAAATCGACCCATTCCCCTCCTTCGATTGATTCACCAGAACGTTCATTCCAATCTCCATCAATCAGCGTCCAAGAAATGGGAGGGGCTGAAGGCGTTGCTTCCAAAAGACCAAGCCAAACAGAATCTTCCCAAACCACTCGTTCATCCAAATCCGATAACTCAAGACCTCCTCCTCCGCGCGTTGCAGCGCCAACATTCGGCTTGTTATCGTCGATTTGAATTCCTTCGATGAACAAAACGCGCAAAATTTCTGAAGTGAGCGAGGGCGCGCCGCCGCGTACAAAATCCACAAGGTTCTGATGGGACTGTTGGCCCGTTCCATGCCAAATCGCACTCACGTCATCAACGGTGATGAGGGCTTTTCCTTCCCCCGAAAACTCCATGACTTCACCTGGGTAAAGATTGAAAATTGCAAACTCCTCCACAGTATGGGCCTCGCCCCTATGCATGGCCTGTCCTTGCATCACCATGAGTTCAACATTTTGGCCCGATGCAGAGCCCATTGCACCGTAAAAGGCGATGACCAAGGCGGCAAGAAACGAAATTCGCTTCCTCCATCCTCTAATTCGTTTAAGCACTCGACGCATCGCAGGATGAATGACTTCCATGATTTCTTCAATGAACACAAAAGATAGCAAGGTCGTGTTCATAGGCCAATACCAACCAAAATTCATCAGGACATACCCGAAATAGATGACAGGCAAAGTCAGCAAACCCAGAAATGCAAAATTCATGGTTTTCCCCAATCGGGTGTAAAGCACGAGATAAATCAATATCACCAACAACACCATTGCGGCAGCACTTCTCAACCCATTTGGCACGTATCGCCAGCCTCGATCCTCGAAATTCAAAAGGTTATCCACGGCTAAGGCATGAATCAAGGGACCGGAGAATGTGGGAATCCGGTTGAAGAAAACCGGGTCATTGGGCACCCGATGCTTATCTTCAATGTCGAAGGGGTTTTGGGATACGTGCCCTACAATGATGACCTTTTTTCTGATCCATTCTCTGAAGCGATGTGGGTGGGCGAGTACCTCATTGGCATCCAAAATCGGTATGCCGATGGTCCGCCTAAATGCCAAATCCGATGAGTCGCTCAAGAAAATCCGCTCGTGTGTTTCACCATTGCGCAAATAATGCAACGGAAAAACTTCTGGCACATCCTGGCTTGCCATCCTTCCCGGTTGATGAATTTCAACGAGTTTGGCTGAGAAAGAAGGGAGTTGTTGCCCGTTCTCAAGGAACGAAAGTTGCTGGTTTCGAATGGTTGCCCTTCCCGTTTCTGGGAAATTTACAACGCCCAGCCGATCCGCTTCGGACGTTATTGAATTTGGCTTACCTAGCTTGTGCGCAATCACAATCCTATCGTCCTCTATGAGTTGTTTCCTCAACAATGCGGTCAGCAGTTCCATCATTTCCCCCTGCCCTGGCTGTTCTTCGAAAATAAAGTCTACACCAATAGCAGAAGGCCCCAACTCCAAGCATGAAGACAACAAATCCTTCAATCGATTTCGAAATTCAGGACTTACGCCTTGACCGAAGCCTTCTGTGTTCACCACCACCACATCAAAGGCTCTTGGACTTGACGGGGTGGAATTGAACTGGTAAAACGCATCGTTCAATTCAAATCCCTTTCCGATTTGATGTTCTGCAGTGAAAAGACTCAAAAAAGGCAATTCCATCAACCTGGGCAACATGCTCGAAAGCAACGCCAGCGCTAGGGCATAACCCAAACAAACCAGCCACTTCTTCATTTGAAATGCGTTTTTAAAGAGCAATATAAGTTGAAACCAAGGCATCTGAAGGATTACTGCATCGGGCTGACTCGAGTTAATACCAATGACCGGACATCATTCAACCATATCTCATCTTCAATCGGCGATTTCCTCATAATTGATGGAGAAATAGTAAAGGCCCTCTTCCATAGGTTTGAGCTTTTCGAGCGTCCATTGTAAAATAAAAGCTTCCATGTAGGGGCCAATGAATAACTGTCCCGAGCCATCCCAAGTCATTGTAAGGCCTGTTTCAAGCTCCTTTTGGCTTGTTTCACTCATCCATCCTGAGGCAATATGCGGTGCAAACGAATCTTGTACCCACATGCGAAAGAAACGGAGGGCTTGGCCTGTTGTGCTCACGAAATAGAGCGATGTATTTCCGAATTCTCCGTGTTCATAGGCATCAAACCCTTCGCAAGAATTGTATCCTAAACTGGAACCGTCATCTGCATGAGAACGAGCATATTCAAGTATATCCAAGGAACCGGACTCAGGAGCTTGGAAAAATTCTGGGACTTCGACAGGAAAGATGAAGGCATCAAAAACTACACCCTTGACTTCTGAATCCTCTGATTCGTTCCACACCACTTCGACCCAATTCCCTTCCAAGCCAGAAATCTGAGCATCTTCAAAAGTTCGGCCCGTTTGCCGCACCTCAGTTCCATATGGCAGCTTGGCCACCACCTCATCGCGATCGGATGCATTTCGCAGGTTCAAATAAGGATGTCCGAGAACATAATGTGTTTGTCCCCAGGCATTAATGGCCAGGGAAAGCGCAAGGGCTAAATGAAAAATTCGCATGGAGCAAAGAGCCATTTGTCAGTCGTAACAATCGCCAAAGGCGGTCAGCAATTCAAGCAGGTCACCGACACTGACGCAGCCGTCGAGGTCGATATCGGCAGCATTGACCACCACACAGGTCAACGCGACCGGGTCCCATTGGGTGCCCGGGCCGCAATAATCTGCACCGGAACAGGCATTCTCATCGCACGTGCTGCTCAAGTCATGCACGGTTGAAGCAAAGCCGAGGTTAATCAGACCCTGCTTGATCTCCGGGGCGCCCATGAACAGGTTCCAGAACAATTGCGTCTTGTGGTTTTCGATCATCGGTACAATGCTACATCATCCGTCTCTCGACCTGCTGATCCAGACTCTCCGTCCTTTATGTCGCATAAGACAATCTCAGTTCCTTCACTCACTCCGCCTTCAGGCGCAGTCCACACCAATCCTTTGAAATTCTCTACCTCTACTGACCACGACCCACCCGAGTTAGAAGTCCATCGCGCCGAAGATGTGAAGCCGATCCGCGTCCCAGCTTCGATATCCCGAAGGATAACAAAAGCCATATGCGATTCAGCGACGTCTTGGTCTTGGGCCTCGCCTGAATTCCCGAAGGTCATCCAGACGTCTCCAGGACTAAGGGTCGTTCCTGAATAGGTTTGTGCTTCTATCGTGGCTATCCCACAGAACATCAAGAAGAAACTCAACAAGAACGAGGTCGGGCTCAAAAAACCCCGCCTCATTGCTGACATGTTTGTATCACTCATAGAATCCTGCAATTTGGTGCCTCGGGTAAGAATCACCCTGAGTAACATGCGAATGTAAACTAACGTGATGACTATCACAAACTTAAATGCAAAAAAACCGCCTCCCAGCGACTCTTTTTCACAAACAATTCACTCACAATCCATGGCAAAAACAGTCAAGAATGTGAGCATGTCGTTGATGGTTACTAAACCGTCGCAATCGCAGTCTGCCTGTTCAGCATAGTCACTCTCCAACAGCCCTCCCGGCAACCCAGACAAAATGAACAAGAGATCCACCACATCCCGCTCACCGTTGAGGTTGAAATCTCCAAGACAGGCTGTTTGGATCGTAACCGCAACGTCCTGCATGCACCCGCTTTCAGGAGAATCATAAACGAATGTGTACGCACCATCTTCCAGCTCATAAGGAAGCCCTTCGCCCGACTGAGAGCCATCTTCCGCTTCCCAACTTACATTCCATGTCTCCCAATTCGCGCCTTCGACGTCTATGATTAATCCATCGCACGTCGAGCTTACCCAGGTCATGGACGGTGTGCCATTGAAATGGAGCACGAACCGATCATCAAGAAGCGTATTTCCTGGCAACCCTTCTACGACGAGGGAATCCACCCCCATCTGGGCCATCTCTCCTGTTTCTGTATCCAACACCGTGACACAGAGGTTTTCAGGCTGTTCGGGATGTGGAAATTCTGTGAACACCAGTGTTCCGCCGGAACCTGTTGTCACTGTCAACGGCACACTCACCGCCTCCTCCAACCTTCCAGCAGCCTGCCGAGACAACTTCTCACCGGACTCCGATGCCATCCAGACGCGCAGCTCATTGGAGCCCGTTGTGTTGAACATCAGCGCATCATGTTCGGCATCAAACGCCTCCGATGTCCCTTCCTGAAACTTCACAAAAGCGCGCGCTTTGGAGTAGCCTCCATTGGCGATTTCAATGCCAACAGTGCCTTGATAATCGTCCGTCAAATCCCGCACAAACGTGTTGTTATCCGAAATTATTTTGTCCGCTTCCGTGAATGTCAGGGTAGTGTTGGTGCTGACCTTAACCCAAAAAGACTGCCCTACACCCAGCGTGCTCGGCGCATCACTTCCGCCCGCCACGTATCCGTCCGTGGTCACGTTGTCGAAAATGTACCACGTGCTAATTCCCGTGCCCGAAAGAACCTGAGCCAAATTAACTGGGGCGGGATAGGGATTGGAAACGAGGTTCCAGCCATCCACATCCGTATTGCTTTGATTCGGGTCGTCGGTAAATGTTAAATCCACATTGACATCCCCTATTTGAAACGCTCCAGTAACGCTAATCAACGCATCTTCCCCGGCGGGCAACATGGCCATGTAACCTGAGCCTGGGCTGAGCGAAGTTGTTCCATCCCACAGGAAGGTCCAACCCGATCCAAGTGACCCGTAATTGGATTCTTCATACTTGAAAATGAGCATGTTTGAATTTGCAGAAGTCCAATCCGCTACCGTCGTTCCGGTCACATAGGCGCCGATGTTGACCCAAGTCGATCCGTTGGGGTCAGCCGGGATGTAACGCTGGAATGTGAATTCTTGCGAGGTACCGTTGGCGTAATTCGAGGCGGCGCACGGTCCGATGGCTGAAGTACCTGACGTACCATCCGACTCGAACGTTATACTCGAAGCATTCTCCGTATCGAGGGCGAGTTCGTCATTTACAGCGAGGTCATCGAAGGTCATCGCACCCCCTGGCTTCATGCGCACGTGACCCGAAACCTTGGTGACTTTGTTCTTCAGTACCTGCAAGTTATTCAGCTGGACCTTCGTGCTCGTCGGATCGCTGTAGTTGTTCGCATCCAAAGTTTGCAAGGTCAAGCCCGCCATTTTCAGCGTGCCTGCGCCTCCGTCAAAGGTGGCGGTAGCGCCGAGGGCGATGTCACCGTTCACCGACAATTCACGGCCCATGCCGTCGCACGCGGCGAATGCTCCGGTAGTGACGTTGATGTCGTTGCAAGCCACCGCGTCGGCCACATCCACGGACAAGCTGATGCNGTTGTCCACGGTGATGTTCAAGGTGGCGCTCCCCCCGGGGCTTCCGATTGGGGNCCCCGGTCCCGTCGTGAGTGCGTCCCATCCGATGGACTGGGGAAGCGAGATGCAACCGTTGGGGTTGAAGTCAAGGTCGGCGTAGGCTGCGCTATAGTCTGTGATCGACACCGCCACAGTGCTCGTATAGCTCGGGGTGGAACCACCGGCAGCTGAAAACGAAACAGTTTGTTTCAAAGTAACAGGGGACAATTCATCAGCAACATTTGTAAACGGAATCGGGCTGCTACCTCCAGAGTACGACCATTGCGAGGAGATGTAGAATAAGTTATCCTCAAAACTAAATTCAGGGTCCATAGATGCGCCCCACGAAGAGCCAGCGATTAAGGTACCAGTACCTGTATTTGAACCTGGATATTCTGATCCCGATGCCAATCCATTGGGATTCGCGTATTCCAAATCGAATCCGAGGCATGTGAGATGACGGCATTGTCCGTCATTATCCGAGTTTCCGACCTGCGAAATGTCCCAAGCTGTATCTGGCTGAAAGATCCAGCTTGCCGGAGTAACCCAAGTAAAGAAATCCAAGGTCGTCGTCAGACTCCTGTAGGTCCCACATTGAACACCACCTTCCAAGTTTGTATTGCCCGTATTGCGACGAACGAGGTTACCGGTGGTGTCGCATTTTGCCTCAGCGGAACTGCCATCGGTCCGTCCGGTATTTTGGATGTCATACAAGATGACTTCCGTGCCCTCTGCAACGCCGTCAGCAGGAGCCGTCCACTCATAGGCCGTAGTTCCGCTTCCTGTAATCCAATTGTCACCAGCCCACTGCAGGGATGGGGAAAGTACCAGCTTCGTACCCGCAACCACGTCTTTCAATAGAGTGAAGGCAATATGTGATGCGCCAATGCCACTATATCCCTCTGCTGCATAGGAGAAGTAAACATCCCCGGGATATAACACAGTACCCGCATATAAGCCCGGATTTAAGGTAGGATCGTCATCGGTGTTGTTGTCGACATAGCCTGCAGGCTGCGAACAGGCCGTTTGTGAAACCGCTGGATCACCCAATCCGTCGCCGTCGGCATCTTCGTACCATGTGACCGCATCAAAAGAACACGCTGCCGTGGGGTTGGCCGTGTAATTGCAGGCAGAAGTGTCCGTGCAACTATCAACATCGTCGCATACACCATCGGAATCCACATCCACACCGGTCCCTCCGCAAACACCGCAAGCGTCGTTTGTTTGGCATGACGCGTTTGCGTTGCTGTTCGCATCGTAGTTGCAGGCTGAAGTATCATCGCAGAGATCGGTTAAATCGGCCACGTATCCTGCTGGTTGACTGCAAGCGGATGTTGTCGAACCCGCATCGCCCAAGCCATCTCCATCGGTGTCGGCGTACCAAGTCGAAGGGGTGCATGAGCCCGTAAGGATTATGTCATCGATGATTCGAGACTGGTTTTTGGGCATATCAATTGTTATAGAAACAATAGCACTTGAGCCATCTGAAGAAACTGAACTCAAAATTGTAGGATTACCCCCATTCCCTTGCACAGAAACACTAACGGCGAGCTCCTCGTAACCAGTGATATCGATGGCTTCACTTGCAATTGTACACGTGAATGTCTTTCCATTCTGGTTTGCTGCGGAAAATTGAAACCCCAAACCAGCATTACCTGACAAAATTGACATTGTGCTGCTGCCCGTTCCCCCAGAAGTGGCCGACCAGTTATTGCCTACGAGGGAGGAAGAACTGGTGGATGCCACCGTCTCNTCCTCAAAATTTTCCNNCCAAATGGTCGTCTGACCCGTCACGCTCGAGACGAGCAATAAACTCATCACGAAAGTTGAAA
>JGI20159J14440_10000861_pt1 | contig 22678 bp, 28 predicted proteins | sample COG_09_FD_14440 | JGI IMG/M metagenome (IMG submission 14440) | reverse complement strand
TCATATGCAAAAGGGATTTCAGAAATTGCTAACATAATAAAAAAGACTAAAATTATTCCTAATTACATAAATATAGGTGGGGGGTTTCCAACAATATACCCAGATCTAGTCCCTCCTTCTTTAGATAGTTACTTTGATGAGATTAAAAAAGGATTAGAGAATTTAAAAATTAATAACTTACCAGAGATAATTTGTGAACCTGGCAGAGCATTAGTTGCCGAAAGTGGTTCCACGATAGTTAGAGTAAATCTAAGAAAAAAACAAAAACTCTATATTAACGATGGAACATACGGAACACTTTTTGATGCTGGAACCCCAAATATTGTATACCCATCTAAAATGATTAAAGATAATTCAAATAAAATTATTTCAAAAAAACTGACTGCTTTTAATTTTTATGGTCCAACTTGTGATAGTATGGACTATATGAAAGGTCCTTTTCTTTTACCAAACAACATTAGAGAGAATGATTATATTGAACTTGGTCAGTTAGGATCCTATGGACTTACATTTAGAACACAGTTTAATGGTTTTTATTCAGATGAAATTTATGAAGTAGAAGACAGCCCAATAATGAGCCTATATGATAAAGACACTAATAAAGCTACTTTAGTCGCTTAATGTCAGAAAATAAAAATTTAGGTCACAATAGTAAAAAAGATTTTCTTAATAAGCCTGTTGAACATATTGACATAACATCTTTTGACTCGAGAAAAATTATTTCGTCAATGGAAAAAATGTCATTTGTCTCAAGAGAAACTGCAAATGCAGCAAATATTTATAATGAAATGCTAAAAGATAAAGATTGTACAATTTTTTTAACATTAGCTGGCTCACTTCTGCGGCTGGATGTATGAATATTTATAAGGATCTTGTCAAATATAATATGGTCGATGCGATAGTTGCAACTGGTGCCTCAATAATTGATATGGATTTTTTTGAAGCTTTAGGATTTAAGCATTATCAAGGATCTCAATTCCAAGATGATACCGAACTAAGAAAAAACTATATTGATAGAATATACGATACATACATTGATGAAGATGAACTGCAAATATGTGATAAAAAAATTTGCGAAATTGCCGATAGTTTAGAGCCTAGAAGTTATACATCGAGAGAATTTATTAACGAAATCGGCAAATATTTAAAAAAAAATTCTGTTAAAAAAGACTCATTAATAGAAACCGCTTACGACAATAATGTCCCCATTTTTTGTCCTGCATTTACAGACTCAAGTGCTGGATTCGGTTTAGTTATTCATCAAGAAAAAAACCCTAAAAATCATATTACTATTGACTCAATTAAAGAATTTAGAGAGTTAACCGAGATAAAAATTAAATCAAAAGGATCGGGTCTTTTTATGATTGGTGGTGGTGTTCCAAAAAATTTTATTCAAGATACAGTAATATGTGCTGAACTTTTAGGAAAAGAAGTTGATATGCACAAATATGCTGTTCAAATTACAGTAGCAGACTCTCGAGATGGAGCTTGTAGCAGCTCGACTTTAAAAGAAGCTAGTTCATGGGGTAAAGTTGATGTAACAAAAGAACAAATGGTATTTGCAGAAGCGACTAGTGTGCTACCTTTAATTGCTAGTGACGCTTATCACAGAGGTGAGTGGAAAAATAGAGATAGAAAAAACTTTACAAAAATTTTTGGATAAAAAATTGCAATATCTTTCAAATAAAAATGGTTTTCTAGGAATAGATAACAAATTCAATTTCAAAGAAAAAGTTGTCATAATACCTTTTGGTTTAGAAAAAACTGTTAGTTATGGGGGTGGAACTAAAAATGGCCCTAAAGAGATAATCAAAGCCTCCATCAAGTAGAATTATATGATGAAGAATTTAATTGTGAGCCATATAAAAAAATTGGCATTAAAACTCTTAAACCATTCAAGATTGATAAAAACATAAATAAAGCACTAAAAAAAATGGCGAAAATTAATAATGAAATATTAGATAAAAAACTTTTTCCAATGACATTTGGAGGAGAACATTCAATAACACCAGGATGTATAGCGCCATTTGTTAAAAAACATAAAAAAATATGTCTTTTACACTTTGATGCGCATGCTGATTTAAGAGAAAGCTATAATGGTGAAAAGTTTTCACATGCATCGGCAATTAGAAGATGTTTAGATTATAAAAATGTTTCAATAATTTCATTTGGAATTAGAAATATTTCTAAAGGTGAAATACCTTTTTTAAAAAAAAATAAATCTAGAATAAATATTTTCTGGGCAAAAGATAAAGCAAAATGGGATTTAAAAAAATTTCAAAAACTCATCAAAAATAAAACAGTATACCTTACTTTTGATGTTGATGGTCTTGACTCAAGTATTATGCCAGCAACAGGAACCCCAGAACCTGGAGGCCTATTGTGGGACGAGACTTTAAATATAATTAGGATAGCTGCAAAAAATTCAAACATTGTTGGTGCAGATATAAATGAATTGGCACCAATAAAGGGATTTAATTCTTATAATTTTTTAGTTGCAAAACTTGCGTATAAAATACTTACTTATAAATATCTTTACTAAACTTAAATTGGTTTAAATGTTTTCAATAATAACCTAAACGGAATAAGCATTATTAATGCAACCATTACCTTAACCGCTAAATCTCCTAATGATAGAGTAACCCAAGGTATTCCTGTTGCATAAAATGATATTGAAAAAAATAAAAATGTATCAACCGTTGAGCCTATAATAGATGAAGTAAGTGGTGCTACAAACCATTCTTTTTTTCTTAATTTATCAAAAATTTGAACATCTAAAAGTTGTGCAACTAAAAAGGCAAACCCAGACCTATTGCAATTCTTATAGAAATATAATCAGCAAAATCTGTAGAAAATAAGATCGTAAAACCAATACCTAAAAAAAAACCAAAATATACTATTTTTCTTGCAACAAATTTACCAAANGACCTATTTGCTAAGTCTGTTATCAAAAAAGCAATTGGATAACTAAAAGCACCATATGTAAGTATTTCATTTAAACCATAATAATTTATGGGAAATTGAACAAGAAAATTTGAGGATAAAACAACACTCCCATTATAAATGAGAGAAGAAAAAAAGATTTATTCATTAAGCTGATTTAGACTGTAAGGGTTTTTTTTGAAAAGGGGATTTAATCAATATATTTTTTTTCAATTTTTTTAATCTTGGCGATAAATTTTTGTTTTTTACTGTTTTTAAAAATTCATCAAAGCTACCTTTTTTATCTACTGACCTTACTCCTGCGTTACTAACTGTAAGCTTTAAACTTCTTTTCAAAAGCTCACTAGTAAATTTAACTTTTTTTAAATTTGGTAAAAATCTTCTTTTAGTCTTATTGTTAGCGTGACTAACGTTATGACCCTTTAAAGGAATTTTTCCAGTAAGTTCACATTTTTTTGACATAATAACCTCGACTATATAAAGTGAGATAGTGATGGCGTCAAGTTTATAAGAATTAAGATGGTGTTTTTTTTCCTATTATTTCATTAAAATTTTTAACACCATCTTTTAACAGCAATTCCTTGAGCTCTTTTTTAATCATGTTAACAATATTTGGACCTCTATAAACCATACCAGTGTAGAGTTGAATGTAACTAGCTCCAGCCAAGAATTTTTTGTAAGCACTTATTCCTGAATCTACTCCTCCCACTCCTATGATTTTAATTCTGCCATCGAGAATTTTATAAAATTTACTAATTAAGTTAGTGGACTTCTCTTCAATTGGTTTACCTGACAAACCACCCTTTTGATGTTTTTGAATGTCACCCAGATTTTCTCTAGTAGAATCAGAGGTATTTGATACAATTATAGCTTCAATGTTATTACTTAAAAGAACATCAGAAATTTTCATTATTTCTTGATCTCTTATATCTGGTGAAACTTTTACAACTATCGGAATGTTTGAGTTTAATTTTTTCTTTTCATTGCCAATAGTATTTAACAAATCATCTAACTTTTTTTGATCATGAAAATTTCTTAGATCTTCAGTATTTGGTGAGGAAATATTAATTGTAATATAGTCAGCAACTTTACTAAATGTTTTTAAGCATTCAACGTAATCATTAAGTCTATCTTTAGTGTCTTTATTTGGACCAATATTAATACCAAGCAAACCAATTTGTTTGTCAGATAAAACTCTATCTAAAACATTTTTTGCACCTAAATTATTAAAACCCAATCGATTAATTAGAGCCTCATCTTCAACCAATCTAAAAACTCTTGGTTTAGGATTTCCATATTGCTCAAAGGGTGTAACTGTGCCAACTTCTACAAAACCAAATCCAAGTTTAAATAAAGAATTGTATACTTCAGCATTTTTATCAAATCCTGCCGCAATACCAATTGGATTTTCTAAATCTCTATTAAATAATTCTGTTTTGAATAAAGGATTATTTTTGTCCTTATCTAAAACGTTTGGCACAAAATTATATTTCAACGATTTAATAGCTAGGTTGTGAGCTGTCTCAGGATCGAATTTAAAAATTAAAGATCTTAAATTTGAAAACATTATTTAATTTTATTTATTATAAGATCTTTAGTTTCTTTAACACCAAAAAAACTTATAAAAAAACCCATTCGTGGGCCATTTTCATCACCAAATACAACTTCATAAATTAATTTAAACCAATCTCTTAGGTTTTTTGAGTATCCATTTTCTTTTCCTGTTGAATAAATTAGTGTCTGGATATCTTCTGGTGACATTTTATCATTACATGAGTCTAAATTTTTCACTAGTGCTTCTAATGCTTTTTTTTCTTCTTGATTAGGAGTTTTATATTTTTTGCTAGCTTTTATTACGTCATTAAAATATTTTATTGCATATCCAACTAAATTATCAAAAATAGGATGTTCTTTTTCAGAAATATCTTTTTTATATTTTTTTACAAACTTCCACAAAAGTTCTTTATTATCAGCATTACTTGTTTCAACAAGATTTAATAACATTGAGAAAGACATTATCATTTTTTCCTCTGGAATTTTGCTGTTATGAACGTGCCAAACTGGATTCATCAATAATTGTAATTCATCTTGGGTTTTGGCTTTTTCAATAAATTCCAAATATTCATCAACAGCTTTCGGAACTATTTCATTATAAAGTTTTTTTGCTCTTTTAGGATTTTGATACATATATAATGATAAACTTTCAGGTGAAGCATAATCTAGCCATTGCTCTATCGTAATCCCATTTCCTTTTGATTTTGAAATTTTCTCTCCTTTTTCATCTAGAAAAAGCTCATAAGCAAAACCAGATGGATTAGACTTTCCGATTAGTTTAATAATTTTCGTTGATAATATAGCGCTCTCAATTAAATCCTTTCCATACATTTCAAAATCTACATCTAGTGCGTACCATCTCATAGCCCAATCAACCTTCCATTGAAGTTTACAATGTCCATCTAAAATATTTGTTTCTAATTCTTTTCCTTTATTATCAAATATTATTGTAGATTTAGCTTTGTTAATTTCTTTAACTGGAATTTCCAAAACATGACCTGTATCGGGGCAAATTGGCAAAAATGGACTATAAGTTTTTTGACGTTCTTTTCCTAACGTAGGTAAAATAATATTCATTATTCCATCGTAGTTTTCTAAAATAACTTGAAGGGATGAATTAAAAAAACCTGATTTATAAAGCTCAGTTGAGCTTTTAAAACTATATTTAAAATTAAAATTATTCAAAAAATTTTTTAACATTTCATTATTGTGCTCACCAAAACTATTATATTTTTCAAAAGGATCGGGAACTTGNGTAAGGGGCTTGTGTAAATTTTTTTCTAGTAATTCCTTTTTTGGAACATTTTCTGGAACTTTTCTTAGACCATCCATATCATCTGAAAAAGTAATAATTTCTGTTGGAAGGTCAGTTAAGTGCTTTAATGCNTTAACCATCATAGATGTCCTAGCAACTTCCCCAAATGTTCCTATATGAGGTAGTCCNCTTGGTCCGTAACCTGTCTGAAGAGTTATTTTACCTTTTTTTTCAATAAATGATTTTCTTTCTCTTAGCATTTTTTTAGCCTCTACAAATGGCCAAGAGCTAGTTTTTTCAAAATTTTCTTTTTTAATCATGAATAATTCAAATAAAATCTTAAATTAGCGAACAACTTAATTCTTATAGAGTTGAAATTTATTTACCATAAAATAATGTTCTTTCAAAATGTCTAATTATAAAACTGTTTTTTTTACTCTAGGAATTCTTCAAATAATTCTAGGTATTTTTATGCTTGTTCCAATAATAGTCCAATTCATCTATGACCAAATAGACTCGTCTTTTTTTGGAGCTTCAATTGTAACGATTATTTTTGGTACTTTGTTTTTTTTATCAAATCTAGATCATGAAAGAAAACTTANTTTACAACAGGCTTTTTTATTAACAGCACTATCTTGGTTGAGTATAGCTATCTTTGGTTCACTCCCTTTTATATTTTCAAATTTAGAGTTTTCTCTAACTAATGCATTTTTTGAAAGCATGTCAGGCATTACAACAACTGGTTCAACAATAATTTCAAATCTTGAAAATATGCCTAAAGGTATATTGTTGTGGAGAGCAATACTTCAATGGCTAGGAGGAATTGGAATAATTGTAATGGCAATCACATTAATGCCTATAATGAATGTTGGAGGAATGCAGTTATTTAAAATTTCTAATAATGACTCATCTGAAAAAATTCTTCCTAAATCAAAGGAGATTGCACTTAGATTAATTTATATCTATTCTGGTCTAACTACACTTTGTGCAATAACTTACTATATATTTGGAATGAATATTTTTGATAGTATTACACATTCCATGACTACGATAGCAACTGGTGGATTCTCAAATTATAATCAATCTATTGGTTTTTTTAATAGTTTGGCAATAGAAACTTCTGCTATGATATTTATTATTTTGGGAAGTCTNCCATTTATAGTTTATATAAANTTTTTAAATGGAAATAAATCTATTTTTACTTCTGACACTCAAATCAAAACTTTTTTAAAGATTATATTTTTTTCAGTATTAATTTTATCATTATATCTGACTTTAAATAGTAGTGACACGTTTAGCTTAAGATCAATTTTTTTTAATGTTATTTCAATTTTAACAGGAACAGGATATGTGAATGCCCAGTTTGATAATTGGGGTAGTTTTCCTTTGGTTCTTTTTTTAGCATTAATGTTTATAGGTGGATGTGCTGGCTCCACAACATGTGGAATAAAGATATTTCGTTTTCAAATTCTTTACTCATTTGTCATAAATCAGTTAAAGAAAATCATCTACCCTAAGGGTGTTTTTGTATTAAAGTACGATAAAAATCCAATTGATAATAAATTTATAGCTTCAATAATTTCATTTATTTACATGTATTTAGTAATATTTTTTTTATTATCAGCTTTATTATCTCTAAGCGGACTTGATTTTGTTACTTCAATTTCTGGAGCTGCAACTTCTATATCAAATGTTGGCCCNGGTCTTGGATCAATAATTGGACCTAATGGAAACTTTTCATCCTTACCTGATGTTTCAAAGTGGATTTTAACCATAGGTATGATTTTAGGGAGACTTGAATTATTTGCAATACTAGTATTATTTTTACCATCATTTTGGAGAAATTAAGAATGATTGAAATTAAAAAACAATCTTTATCAGAAACTTTCTCAGTTTATTTTGATAAACGAATGTTAAAAATATGTTTACTTGGTGCAATTTCTGGATTTCCATGGGTTCTAATTGGTAGTAGCTTGAGTTTATGGTTAAAGGAAGATGGGCTAAGTAGATCTACTGTTGGTTGGGCAGGTCTAATTTTTGCCGTCTATGCGTTTAATTATTTATGGGCACCTCTTATTGATAGAATTCAAATACCTTATTTGACTAAAAAAATTGGTCATAGAAGAGCTTGGATTGTATCAATGCAATTATTGATTTTGACTTCACTTTTTCTGTGGAGTGCAATTGATCCATCAGAAAATCTAGCTTTTGTTATATCTGTAGGTTTGTTGATTGCAATTGCATCAGCAACGCAAGATATAACCGTTGATGCATTAAGAATTGAACAAATCGCAGAGAATGAGAGCAGATCAATGGCGGCTGGTGCTGCTATGGCTGTTGTAGGATGGTGGAGTGGATATAAATTAGGTGGTGTATTGTCTTTATTTTCAGCTGATTTTTTAGAAAAAGCAGGTTTTCAAAACTACTGGCAATTAACCTTTTTAATTTTGGGTGTTTTGATTATTTTAATGAATATTGGGCTTATGTTCATACATGAGACTAATGATTCTAATAGAAAAAAAAAACAAGAAGAAAATGATAAACTGATCTCTAATAAATTTAACAAAAAAAATATTTTAACTCAGACCATAACTTGGATAAGTGGAACTATTGGTGGTCCTATAGTTAGTTTCTTTAAGAAAAATGGCTTTAAAATTGCTCTTGGAATTTTAGGATTTGTATTTTTATTTAAAGTTGGAGAAGCTTTTTTAGGTCGTATGTCTATTATCTTTTATAAAGAAATAGGTTTTAGTAAATCAGATATTGCAATTTATTCTAAAACTTTAGGATGGATAACTACTGTTATTTTTACTCTTTTAGGAGGACTTTTTGTAATTAGATCTGGGGTTCTTAAAGCGATGTTTTTAGCTGGAGTCTTAATGGCAAGCACCAATCTTTTATTTAGTCTGCTTGCGTGGAGTGATAAATCTGAATTACTTTTTGCTGTCGCAGTAATTTTTGATGACATTGCAGCCGCATTTGCAACAGTTGCTTTCGTAGCATTTATTTCATTATTAGTTGATAGAACTTACACTGCTACTCAATATGCTCTTTTGGCATCTATAGGTACTGCGGGACGAACCACATTAGCCTCTTCTTCTGGAGCTCTTGTTGATTGGCTAAATGGAGATTGGGGTATATTTTTTATTTTAACAGCTTTAATGGTGATTCCATCATTAATAATATTATGGATTTTGAGAAATAAAATAAAGATCTATGAAAAATAATTATTTAAATACCTCTGTAGCAAGTATTAATTCTAAACCATCTTCAAAATCTGAAGTATTATCCCAAATTTTATATGGAGAAAAATTTAAAATTTTAAATAAAAAAAAAAAATGGGTAAAAATTAAAACTAACTATGACAATTATATTGGTTATATAAAAAATAATAAATTTTATGAAAAATTTCAACCAAAACGAAAAATCTATAAATTAAAATCTAAAATATTCATAAAAAAGAACAATAAATTTTTACCATTAAATGAGTACCTGTATTTTGCATCTGGAATATCTGTTTTAAATAAAAATAAAAATTTTATTGAATTTAAAAAAAATAAATGGATAAAAACAGTTGATACTAAAGAAATCACTCACCAAGAGAAAGATTTTGCAAAAATTATAAAATTATTTTTAAATACTAAATATTTATGGGGAGGAAAAACTGGTGATGGCATTGATTGTTCAGCCTTAATTCAAATTTATTTTTACTATAACAGAATCTTTTTTCCGAGGGACTCGAAAAGATCAGATTAAATTTTGTAAAAAAAAAATTAAAAAAAAATTTGATAAGGGTGATATTATTTTTTGGAAGGGTCATGTCGGAATTTGTTTAAATGATTCAAAATTTATTCATGCTTATGGACCAAAAAAAAAGGTGATAATAATGTCAACTAAATCAACTATAAATCTTATTTATAGAACAGCAAACTTAAGTGTAAAAAAAATAAGTAATATTAAAAGTTATTAATCTCTTCCAAAATCAGGTTTGTTAATATCCTGTTTCAATTTAATAATTTTAGATCTTACTTTTTTTGTTTGAATCAATTTTTTAAGAATAGATTTATTATTTTTTGAATTTATATCTTTTTTAAAAGAATTTAAATTTTTGATAAAAATATCTATAGCTTTTGAGACATTCTTTCTATTATCAAAAAAAATATCTCTCCACATAATCTCATTGGATGCGGCTATTCTTGAAAAATCTCTCAATCCACCAGCGCTATATTTAATCAAAGCATATTTTTGTTTTTTTTCAAAATCTTGGGCAGATTTAACTAAATTATAAGCAACTAAGTGTGGAAGATGACTGGTAATTGAAAAAATTTTATCATGTTTTTCAGAATTCATAACAACAACTTTTGAGCCCATCTTTTTCCAAAAAGAATTCAAAAATCTTAAATGTTTTAGGTTAGTTGTTTTTTCTTTAATTAAAACACACCACTTATTTTCAAATAAATTTTGCTTACCATGTTCTGCACCACTCACTTCGGATCCAGCTATTGGATGACTTGATGTCCAAGAAATATTTTTTTTTAAATTTTTTCTTATAACTTCTTTAGACTTTAATTTTGATGAACCAATGTCAGTTATAATATGTTTTGAATTTAGGTTCTTATTAATTTTTAAAATTATTTTTTTGTACTCACTCATAGGTGTACAAAAAATAATAAGTTCAGATCTTAAAACTGTATCACTTAATTTTTTTACTAAAATTCCTGGTAGTTTTAATTTTTTAATTTTTAATAAATTTTTTTTTGACTTTTCGTAAATAAAAATTTTTTTTGCTACTTTTTTTTTATGAATTCTTCTCAATAAAGAGGATCCTAATAAACCACAGCCAATAATTAATATATTTTTCATTTATTAAATATGCTTTTAACTGCACTCATAAATTTTAAATTATCTTCTTTCGAACCAATTGTTAATCGTAACATGTTTTTAATTTTATAACCATCTTCTGTTGATCTTAAAATGATTCCTTTTTTTATCAATTTTTCATTAAAATATTTAGCTTTAAATTTACATTTCTCAAAATTTAATAATAAGAAATTACCTGACACTTTATTTGAAGTAATGCCATAATTATTTAAAAAAGATTTTAATTTTGTAGCATAAAAAATATTATGTTTAATTGAACGTGATATAAATTTAAAATCTTTAAGTGACTCTATGGCTGCTTTCTGTGCAACTTCATTAACATTAAATGGTGGCTTAATAACATTTAATGCATTAATAATTTTTTTAGGTCCATAACCCCACCCTATTCTTAAAGATGATAAACCATAAATCTTTGAAAAAGTTCTTAATATAAAAACATTTTTTTTATTCTTAAATAAATCTAAACCAGATTTATAATCTGAATTTTTCATATATTCAGCATAAGCATCATCTACCACTAACAAAATATTTTTTCTTAATTTTTTTCTTAATTCTAAAAGTTCATATTTAGTTAGATAAGTTCCAGTTGGATTATTTGGATTAGCTAAAAAAACAATTTTAGTATTTTTCGTAACCTTTTTTATTATTTCTGAAATCGAAATTTTAAATTTTTTTTCTTTAGCAAATATTACGTTTCCACCAACTATTTTTGCATAAATTCTGTACATCAAAAAACTAAACTGAGGTAATATCACTTCGTCTTTTGGTTTTAAAACTAACTGACAAAGCATCTGAATTACTTCATCAGATCCAGCACCACAAATAATTTTTTCTTTATCGCACTTAAATTTCTTAGATATTTCTTTTCTTAATTCTTTTGATTTTGGATCTGGGTATCTAAAAAAACTCAAATTCTTTTTAGATATAACTTTTTTGACCTTTGAACTTACTCCTAGCGCAGACTCATTTGCTGAAAGTTTAACAACATTTCTAATTTTTTTGATACCAGATTTGCCCGGTTTGTAAGCTTCTATATTGAAATTTTTAAATCTTATATTTGTCATATTTTAAAATTTACTGTTCTTTATAATTAAAATAACAATTTTTTATATAGTATTAGTTAAAATATTTTAGAAATTGACATACCAAATAACTTCTTGTACAAAAATTTGTGCGCTGATTTAACTGAATTGCGAGCGCTTTAAAAAAACCGCTAAAAAAGTTTTTTTTCTCTCAATTCAATTTTCAGCTTTTATTATGAATATAAAAGAAAATATTAAAACGTTATTTATCGAAAAACCACTTAAACTGGATTGTGGGAAAACTATTAATAATTTTCCTTTAGCATATGAAACATATGGCTCACTTAATAAAAATAAAGATAATGCTATTTTAGTATTTCATGCTTTAACTGGAGATCAATTTGTTACGGGAATTAATCCTATAACAAAAAAAGATGGATGGTGGTCATATGCTGTTGGTCCAAATAAGGCTATTGATACTAATAAATACTTTGTAATTTGTGCAAATGTAATAGGCGGATGTATGGGTTCTTTTGGTCCAAGCCATGAAAATCCTGAAACAAAAAAAAACTATGGAGCGGATTTTCCAGTAATTACGATTAATGACATGGTTAATGCTCAAATGAATTTGTTAGATTTTTTTGGAATAAAAAAACTTTTTTCTGTTGTGGGTGGATCAATGGGTGGAATGCAAGTTTTACAATTTGTAAGTAATTTTCCAGATAAAACAAAAACTGCTGTTCCAATTGCATGTACATCAAGTCATTCAGCACAAAATATTGCATTTAATGAATTGGGTAGACAGGCTATTACCGCTGATCATAATTGGTCAGATGGAAAATATATTTCAAATAATACTGTACCTGATAAAGGCTTAGCTGTAGCAAGGATGGCTGCCCATATTACTTATTTATCAAAAAAGGTCTTCAAGAAAAATTTGGAAGAAAACTTCAAGAAAGAGATGATCTCAAATTTGGTTTTGATGCTGATTTTCAAATAGAAAGTTATTTGAGATATCAAGGTTCAATATTTGTAGACCGTTTTGACGCTAATAGCTATCTCTATATAACAAGAGCTATGGATTATTTTGATTTGGTTAAACAATTCGATGGGAATTTGTCTAAAGCTTTTGAAGATACAAAAACCAAATTTTTTATAATATCATTTACATCAGATTGGCTTTATCCAACTCAAGAAAATAAAGATATAGTTATTGCCCTAAACGCTATAGGTGCAGATGTGGGTTTTATAGAAATTGAATCTGACAAAGGTCATGACTCATTTTTATTAGATGTTCCAGATTTTTTAAAAGCGCTTAAAAATTTTTTAGATAAATCCTACATAGAAAATAATAATGAAATCAGAATATAAAGTAATTTCAGGTATAATTGAAAAAAATTCGAGGGTCCTAGATGTTGGATGTGATGATGGAACTTTGATGGAATTTTTAAAAAATAATAAAAATATAGATATAAGGGGAATAGAAATTTCTAAAGAAAAAGTTCAAACCTGCATTGCAAAAGGATTAACTGTTATAGAAGGTAATGCAGAATTTGATTTAAAACAATTTCCGAATGACTCATTCGATTATGTTGTTCTTGGCCAAACATTACAAGCTTTCATCAATCCAGAAATTGTTATCAAAGAACTTTTAAGAGTAGGAAAAAAAGCTGTTGTAACTATTCCAAATTTTGGTCATTGGAGGGTAAGATTTAATTTGTTGTTTAAGGGAACAATGCCAATTACAAATTCATTGCCTAATGATTGGTATAACACACCCAACATTCATATGTGTACAATTAAGGATTTTTTTAAATTTTCTAAAAAAATTAATTTTAAAATCTATAAATCTTTAGCGTTAACAAATAAAAATGTGTCTGATATAAACAATTCTAATCTATTTTTAAAAAATTTATTTGGTGAACTTGGTATATTTTTAATAGAAAAGTAAATGAAAATTGAAATAATTAAATGTCTTAAAGATAATTATAGTTATTTAGTTATTGATGAAACAACCAAAATAGCTTGTGTAATTGATCCAAGTGAAGCAAAACCTATAATTGATGTTGTTGAACAAAAAAAAATTAACTTAAAATATATTTTAAATACTCATCACCATTATGATCACGTTGGTGGAAATCTTGAGTTAAAGGAAAAATACAATTGTGAGATAATTGGTTATAGAGGTGATAAAGATCGTATTCCAGAAATTGATGTTCTGCTTGATGACAATCAAGTTTGGAAAAGAAATAAATTTGAAGCAAAAATTTATCACATTCCAGGACACACAACAGGTCATATAGCTTTTCATTTTTTTAATGAAAAAAAAATATTTACAGGAGATACATTATTTTCTCTTGGTTGTGGTAGAATTTTTGAGGGAACATATGAACAAATGTTTAATTCATTAAAAAAAATTAAAAAACTACCACTAGATACAAAAATTTACTGTGGTCATGAATATACATTTCAAAATTCAAATTTTTGTATAGCTAATGATTCTAAAAATTCTAAACTTAAAGATAAAATTATTGAAATTAAGAAAAAACTGAAAAAAACCTACCCACTATTCCAAGCATTTTAGCTGATGAACTAGATTGTAATATATTTCTCAAAGCAAAAGACGTAAAAAGTTTTTCAAAATTAAGAGATTTAAAGGATAATTTTTAGTTAATAAGCTTGACTAAAAGATAGCTCTGATTATATTGCGGTAACTAAAAACTACTTATCAATATGTCATACGCAGTTATACAAACAGGTGGAAAACAGTACAAAGTCAAGTCTGGCGAAATCTTAAAGATTGAAAAACTACCAGATTCAAAAGTTGATACTAAAATAGAATTCAAGGAAATCTTAGCCTATGGTGATAATAAAGTAATTGAAATTGGATCGCCAATTGTTGAGGGAGCCAAAGTAGAAGCTAATTTAATAAAAAATAGTAAAAATAGAACAGTTTTAATTTTTAAAAAAAGAAGAAGACAAAATTCAAGAAGAAAAAATGGTCATCGACAGCAATATTCTATGATAAGAATAAATAAAATTTTTTCAAAAGATGGTAAAGTAATATCTGAAGCTGAAAAAATCTTAAAACCTTCAAAAAAAGAAGTTTCTAAGAAAGAAGTGAGTAAATAAATAGGATTAAGTTATGGCAACAAAAAAAGCAGGTGGATCATCAAGAAACGGTCGAGATAGTGCAGGAAGAAGACTTGGTGTTAAAAAATACGGCGGCGAAACTGTAATACCTGGTAACATAATTGTTAGACAAAGAGGTACAAAAATATTCCCTGGTGAAAATGTTGGTATGGGTAAAGATCACTCAATTTTTTCAGTTGTAAAAGGTAAGGTAGTTTTTAAAAAGACTAAATCAGATAGAACTTTTGTTTCAGTAAAACCCAATTAATAGTACAACTTAAAATAGCGTTGTATTATGAAATTCCTAGATCAAGTTAAAATTTATATTAAAGCTGGTAACGGTGGCGATGGATCGCCAAGTTTTAGAAGAGAAAAATTTATTGAATATGGAGGACCAGATGGAGGCGATGGTGGAAATGGAGGCTCAGTAATATTAAAAGCTGAGAGAAATCTTAACACCTTAATTGATTATAGATATCAACAACACCATAAAGCAAAACGAGGAGATAATGGCTCAGGTCAAAATAGAACAGGAAAAAGTGGTGATAACTTAGTTCTTAAGGTTCCGTTAGGAACTCAAGTTTTTGAAGAAGACAATAAAACTTTAATTTTCGATTTTATAAAAATTGGAGAAGAGTTTGTAGCGGCTGCCGGAGGCAAAGGTGGACTTGGAAATACTAGATTTAAAAGTTCAACCAACCGAGCCCCAAAAAAATTTACTAAAGGTACTCCTGGAGAAGAATTTACTATATGGCTTCAACTTAAAACAATTGCTGATATTGGAATAATTGGATTACCTAATGCTGGAAAATCAAGTTTACTAGCAGCAATAACAAATGCAAATCCTAAAATTGCAAACTATGAATTTACAACTTTAAATCCTAACCTTGGTGTAGCAAGTTATGATGATAAAGAAATCACTATTGCTGATATCCCTGGCTTAATAGAGGGCGCACATAAAGGAACTGGTTTGGGCATACAGTTTTTAAAGCATGTCGAAAGATGTAAATCTCTTTTACACATGATAGATATAACAAAAGATGACATCGAAGAAAGCTATAATCAAGTTAAAACAGAGTTAAAGAATTATAGTTCTAAACTTTCTAAAAAAAAAGAATTAATAGTTTTAAATAAAACAGATTTGATCGATCAAAAAAAAGTAAAAGAAATTGTCAATAATTTCTCAAAAAGCACTAGATCTGAAGTGATTACAATGTCAACATTTGAAAAGAAGGCTGTGTCTAAAATTAAGGCAAAATTAATATCTTATGTATCTTAAAAATTCAAAAATAATCGTTATAAAAATTGGATCCTCTTTACTAGTTGATAATAAAAAGAAAATAAGAAAAAAATGGCTATCAAGTTTTGCAAATGACTTAAAGAAATTAAAATCTAAAAATAAGAAAATTATAATTGTTAGCTCAGGAGCTATAGCTCTTGGTTGTAAAAAAATGAATATAGAGAAAAAAAATCTTAAACTTGATAAGAGTCAAGCAATAGCTTCGTTGGTCAAATTGAATTAATGAATTTATTTTCACAAACCTTTTCGAAATTTAAATTAAATATTTCTCAAATTTTATTAACTTTGGATGATACTGAAGAAAGACGAAGATCAATTAATGCAAAAAGAACTTTTGAAAATTTATTTGATCTTGATTATATACCTATCGTAAATGAAAATGATACAATTGCTACATCAGAAATAAAGTATGGAGATAATGATAGATTAGCATCTCGAGTAGCTCAAATAACAAATGCTGATACTTTAATCTTATTGTCCGATGTTGATGGACTTTTCACAAAAAACCCAAAAATATTCAAAGATGCAAAATTGATAAAAAAAGTAAATGATTTAGATAAAGATATTAAAAATATNAATATCAAAGGTATAACAGAGTTTGGTAAAGGNGGAATGATTACTAAAATTGAAGCNGCTAAAATTTGCAACTTAGCTGGATGTAATATGATAATTGCTAATGGACTATATCTAAATCCAATTAATCAAATAGAAAAAAAAAATAATTGTACTTTGTTTATTTCAAAAATATCAAAATTACATGCTAGAAAAAAATGGATAATTAGCTCTATATCACCAAAGGGAGAATTAATAATTGACGATGGTGCTAAAAAGGCTCTTATAAATGGAAAGAGTTTATTGGCTGCAGGAATTAAAAAAGTCTCAGGTAAATTTAATAAAGGTGATCATATCAAAATTATAGATATTAAAAATAATGAATTTGCTCGAGGATTAAGCTCTTTTTCTTCTGAAGAAATTGTTAAAATAATAGGATGCCATTCTAATGAAATTGAAAAAATACTTGGCTATGTATCAAAATCTGAAGTAGTTCACAAAGATGATATGGTAAAAACCTAATGAAAAATTTATTAACAAAAATAGGTAAAAAATCAAAAGAAGCATTTTTTGATAAATTGAGTTCGAAAAAAAAAGATAAAGTATTAAAAGATTATTACAATCTAATAGATAAAAATAGAAAATTAATAATCAATGAAAATAAAAAAGATATAAAAAATGCATATAAAAAAAAAATAAAGAATAATTTAATAGAAAGATTAATTTTAGATAATAAAAAAATTTCAAATATAATTAGCTCAATTAAAAAAATTATAAAATTAAAAGATCCTACTAATATTGTTTTAGATAGTTGGAAAAGACCAAACGGCTTAAGTATCTCAAAAGTATCTATACCAATTGGTGTAATAGGAATAATCTATGAAAGTAGACCAAATGTTACATCCGATGTTGCTTCTTTATGTTTTAAATCTGGAAATGCAGCAATATTAAAAGGTGGGTCTGAAGCATTTTATTCTAATTTAATTCTATCAAAATTATTTAGAAAATCTTTAAGGAAAAATAATATTAATGAAAATTTTGTACAATTTATAAATATTAAAAATAGAAAAGTAGTTGATTATTTATTAAAAAATATGAATAAATTTATTGATGTAATTATACCACGGGGTGGTAAAAAATTGGTAAAAAAAGTTCAAGATCTCTCATCTGTTCCAACAATTGGTCACTTAGAAGGTATTTGTCATTCTTATGTAGATAAAGATGCAAATCCTCAAATTGCAAAAAAAGTTATTTATAATTCTAAATTAAGAAATACAGCTATTTGTGGTGCGACAGAAACAATTTTATTGCATGAAAAAATAATTAAAAAATTTGGAAATCAAATTTTAAAAATCCTTGAAGATAATGGATGTAAAATTATTGGTGATAACAAAATAAGAAAGCTTTATAATAAAAAAATTACGAAAGCTTCAATTAAAGATTGGTCAAAAGAGTATTTAACATCAATTGTGTCTGTAAAATCAGTAAAAAATATAGACGAAGCAATTCTACACATAAATAAATATGGAACAATGCATACAGATTGTATTATTACGCAAAACAAAAAATCTGCAAAAAAATTTTTAAACGAAGTTAAAAGTTCAATTGCTATGCACAATACATCAACACAATTTGCTGATGGAGGAGAATTTGGTTTTGGCGGTGAAGTGGGAATTTCCACAAGTACACTTCCGCCCCGTGGCCCAGTTGGTCTAAATCAGTTAGTTTCATATAAATATAAAGTTACAAGTAAAGGTGCAATAAGGAAGTAGTTTGAATTTAAAAAAAAATAAGATTGGTATTTTAGGTGGTTCTTTTGATCCAGCTCATAAAGGTCATTTAGCAATATCTAAAGAAGCAGCAAAAAGATTTAAACTTAAAAAAATAGTATGGGCAATAACAAAAAAAAATCCTTTTAAAAAAAAAAGTAGTCAAAATCTTTCAGCTAGAATTAAATATTGTAAAAAAATTATAAAAAAAACAAGTTTTATTGAAGTTAAATTTTTTGAAAATACAATTAGATCAAATAAAACAATTAATCTTATTAATTTTTTCACACGAAATAAAAGAAATGAAATTTACTTTTTAATGGGTGCGGATAATCTAATTAATTTTCATAAATGGCATAAATGGAGGGAAATTTCTAAGAAATGTAATATCGTTGTGTTTGACCGTTATGGATTTAAAAAAAAATCATTGAATTCAAAGACATATAAAAGCTTAAACAAGGAGAAATTGAAATTTATAAACTTTAACAAGGTCAATATTTCTTCTTCTCAATTAAGAAAAATTTGATAATCTTTAAATAATTAATGGATAAAATTTCAGATTTAAAAAATATTATCGTAAAAACCCTAGATATAAATAAAGCACAAAATATTATTAGTATTGATCTTAAAGACAAAAGTTCAATGGCTGATTACATGATTATTGCAAGCGGATCTTCCTCTAGACATATTCAATCATTATCTGAACAAGTTTTAGAAAAATTTAAAGATAGTGGTATACAAAATTCTAAAATTGAAGGAAAAGATAGTAATGAATGGAAGTTGGTTGATGGTATTGACTTGATTGTTCACATCTTTCATCCTGAAAAAAGAAAATTTTATGAACTTGAAAAAATGTGGTCTGAGTTAATACCTAAAGAAAAACTTATTATATGATAAATAAAAAACTAATAATAACATTTATTTTTTTTATTATATCTCTTCAAGGAGTCAATTCTTCAGAGAATGATATTTATAAAAAAATTGATTTATTTGGAGAAGTTCTTGAAAAAATAAACAAAGAATATGTTGATGAGATAAATCAATCTGAGAGTATGGACTCTGCAATTAATGGTCTCCTTCAATCGTTAGATCCATATTCTGCTTACATGTCACCAGAAGTTTTCAATGAAATGCAAACAGAAACTAGTGGTGAATTTGGAGGACTAGGTATTGAAGTAAGCATGGAGTCTGGTGTTGTGAAGGTTATCTCTCCCATAGATGATACACCAGCCTCTAGAGCTGGGATAAAGGCAGGGGACTATATTGTAAAAATAAATGACATCCAAGTTCAGGGAAAGTCATTAAGTGAAGCTGTTGATTTAATGAGGGGCCCAGTTGGGTCAGGGATTGAACTGACTATAAGAAGAAGAGGAAATAAAAAAGCATTAATATTCAATGTGGTAAGAGAAGTTATTCAAATACAATCTGTAAAAGCTGATCTATTGGAAAAAAATATTGGCTACATAAGACTAACTTCATTTAATGAAAATAGTGGTAAACAAATTGAACAAGAAATTAAAAAATTAGAAAAAAATGAAGCTGTAAAATCATATATTTTAGATCTAAGAAATAATCCTGGTGGTTTGCTTTCGCAGGCAATAAAAATCTCAGACTTTTTTTTAGACAATGGTGAAATTGTATCTACAAAAAGTAGAAAAGCCTCTGAAAATAGAAAATGGTTTGCTAAAAATGGAGATTTAACAAACGGTAAAACTCTCGTTGTGTTAATAAATTATGGTTCAGCCTCAGCTTCTGAAATTGTAGCTGGAGCTTTAAAAGATCATAAAAGAGCGATTTTAGTTGGTGAAAATAGCTTTGGAAAAGGATCGGTTCAGTCAATCATACCATTAAAAAATGATGGAGCAATCAGACTAACTATAGCAAAATATTATTTACCTTCGGGAAAATCAATTTCAGAGGTTGGTGTTTCTCCAGATATTGAAATTGATGAAGAAGGTGAAAATTTTAGAGTCAAAACTGAAACTGATAATCAGTTAAACTACGCAATAAAACTACTTAACGGCTAAGATGAAAGAAAGATTTAAAAATCTTCCACTCAGAAGTGGTGTGGGTATTGTTGTTTTAAACAAAAACAATAAAGTTTTTGTTGCTAAAAGAATTGATAACCCAAAAAATTTTTGGCAAATGCCACAAGGTGGAGTTGATAATGGAGAAAATTTTTTGACTGCTGCTTATAGAGAATTAGAAGAAGAAACAAGTATTAAAAATGTAGAATTAATTAAGGAGATCGAAGGAACAATAACTTATGAGCTTCCAGAAAATTTATTAGGTATAATATGGAAAGGTAAATATAGAGGTCAAAAACAAAAATGGTTTTTAATGAGATATTTAGGAACTGATGATGAAATAAATATTAAAACAGATAAACCTGAGTTTTTAGATTGGAAGTGGATTGATCTTGAAATGATAACTGAAGTCGTTGTAGATTTTAAACTTCATGTATACAAAGAATTGAAAGAAAAGATAAAAAAGATAATTAATTGAGAGACTTTAGAACCTCAACTTTTTGATCAGCTAAATATTTTAGCTGATCGCTAATATCTGCTTTATTAGCTTCTTCCTCAGCAATTTTTAATAAATCTTGTAATTTATTTTTTTCTATATCCTTCAAATTGAAAATTGAGCTAGTAAGAATAGACAAATCATTGTTCTTAAATTCAACAATGCCATCTTCAACATAGTATTTGTCTTCCCCAGATTTTGCATGAATAGTAATTATACCAGGCTTTAAAAATGAAATTATAGAAATATGATCTTTAAGTATTCCCATTTCGCCCTCGTAAGCTGGTACTACAACTTCCAAAACATCTTCCTTTGATAAAAAGGATTTTTCTGGATTTACTATTTCTATCTTAAATTCTTCACTCATTACGCAGCAGCATCTTTGGCCATTTTTTCTGCTTTCTCAATAGCCTCTTCAATTGTACCAACCATATAAAACGCTGCTTCTGGTAAATGATCATATTCACCCTTACAAATAGAATCAAAACCTTTTATTGTTGACTCTAAATCAACAAGTTTTCCAGGCGAACCAGTAAACACCTCTGCTACAAAGAAAGGTTGAGATAAAAATCTCTGTATTTTTCTTGCTCTAGCCACAACTAATTTATCCTCCTCAGATAATTCATCCATACCTAAAATAGCTATAATATCTTGAAGTGACTTATATGTTTGAAGGATTTTTTGAACCTCTCTTGCTACTCTGTAATGTTCATCACCAACAATTCTAGGGTCCAAAATTCTTGAAGTAGAGTCAAGTGGGTCAACTGCAGGATAAATACCAATTTCTGCGATTTGTCTTGAAAGTACTGTAGTTGCATCCAAGTGAGCAAATGAAGTTGCTGGCGCAGGGTCAGTTAAGTCATCTGCAGGCACATAAATAGCTTGTACTGAAGTAATTGATCCTTTGTTAGTAGTTGTAATTCTTTCTTGAAGATTACCCATATCAGTTGCAAGTGTAGGCTGATAACCAACAGCTGAAGGTATTCTTCCTAATAAGGCTGATACCTCTGAACCTGCTTGAGTAAATCTGAAAATATTATCAACGAAGAATAGAACGTCTTGACCTTCTTGATCTCTAAAATATTCTGCAACAGTTAATCCTGTAAGAGCCACTCTAGCTCTCGCTCCTGGAGGCTCATTCATTTGTCCATAAACTAATGCTGCTTTGGATCCTGGTCCTTCTTTTTTAATTACACCTGAGTCTATCATCTCATGGTACAAATCATTTCCTTCTCTAGTTCTTTCTCCAACACCAGCAAAAACTGAAAAACCCCCGTGTGCCTTTGCAACGTTGTTAATTAATTCCATAATTAAAACTGTTTTTCCAACTCCCGCTCCACCGAATAAACCAATTTTTCCACCTTTTGCATATGGAGCTAAGCAAATCAATTACTTTAATACCAGTAACCAATATTTCCGTCTCAGTCGATTGCTCATTAAATTCTGGTGCAGCCCTGTGAATCGGCCAGCTTTCTTTTGTTTTAACTTCACCTCTTTCATCAATAGGTTCTCCAATTACATTAATAATTCTTCCCAATGTTTCAGGTCCAACAGGCACTTGGATAGGTGCTTTGGTATTTGTCACCTCATCACCTCTCTTTAGTCCTTCTGTAGCATCCATTGCAATAGTTCTAACTGTCGACTCTCCTAAATGCTGAGCAACCTCTAATACTAGTCTGTTATCACCATTTTTACATTCTAAGGCTGTTAAAATTTCTGGAAGATCTCCATCAAATTTTACGTCTAC
>JGI20159J14440_10000826_pt1 | contig 23318 bp, 22 predicted proteins | sample COG_09_FD_14440 | JGI IMG/M metagenome (IMG submission 14440) | reverse complement strand
CTATTAAATGCGTTCCTAGATCCTTTTTCAATAGCTATTGATCATTATGGCCAGCCTATGGCTCCTGACTAATTGCTAATTGTAACTCTGGGTGGTCAGGATCTGTATCTCCGTATTGTTCCCGAAGTTTTATCAAGGCGGTTTTCATATTTTTTATAAGCTCTTTGTATTTGGGGTTTGCAATAGCATTGTAATTTTCCTTAGGGTCTTCCTGTAGGTCATAAAACTCCCATTCAGGTTTGGTGTGGGTTGGGTGAACTCCTTTTTTGTTAAGCCCTTTTCCGTAAAAATAAGCCAGTTTGTAGCGTTCATTTCTAATGCCAAAGTGTGCAGGTCTATCTGGATGGTGCAACCAGTACCTATAGTATATTTCATTTCTCCAGGGCAGCGTTTTTTTTCCATTTAATAGTGCCCTGAAACTCTTTCCCTGCATATATATGGGTTTTTCTATACCCGCATAGTCTGCCATGAGTGGCGCAAAATCTATATTGAGAATCATTTCTTTTATTCTTGCTCCTGCCTCAATCTCTTTAGGATACCTGATCACAAAAGGCATTCTAAGCGACTCCTCATAGATTAAGCGTTTGTCAAAGAATCCGTGTTCTCCCAAAAAATATCCTTGATCTGCAGCGTAAATAACTACAGTGTTTTCTGCCAAGCCACTCTCATCAAGATAATCTAGTATTTTTCCAATATTTTTATCTATTGCGGCTCCTGAGCGCATAAAGTCCTTTACCAGTTTCTGGTAAATGCGTTTTCTTTTTTCTATACTATCTAGACCTTCTAATTCATAGGGAAGCCCCGGATAAGAAGTCCAATAGCTGTCTGGTTCATTGGTGGCTCGCTCCCAACGTTCGGCCAATTTTTCTAATTTTTGCCCCTTAAAAGTTCTTCCCGATGTTTTTGGGCTAAAGTCTAACAAAGAGGCTGGTTCTGGGATGTCTATATCCTTGTAAAGTGGTGCAAATTCTTTGGGATAATCAAAGGGCTCATGCGTGGCTTTAAAGTGGGTAAACAGCAAGAAGGGTTTAGCAGGGTCCCGTTCCTTTAAATGTGAAATAGATAAATCTGCTATAATATCTGTAGAAAATCCTTTTATTTGAACGCCATGACTCCCATCATGACCGTCTACCCATTGGTCATTTGTTTTAAACACGGGATTCCAGTATTTCCCTTGTCCTGGTAAAACTTTAAAAAAATCAAACCCTTCTGGTTTTCCATTCAAATGCCATTTGCCAATAATGGCGGTATGGTAGCCCGCAGCTTGTAATGTTTGAGCAATATTAGGGTGGGATCTAGGAAGCGGCTCATTTAAAGTATATACTTTATTTTTGTGGCTGTACTGCCCGGTGAGTATAGAAGCCCTGCTGGGGGAACAAATGCTGTTGGTACAAAAACTGTTTTCCAACAAGGCACCTTGAGCGGCCAATCTTTTTATATGGGTGTTTTGCACGTACTCTTCTAAAATACCTCCATATACCCCCCATGCACTAGAGGTGTGGTCATCTGAAAGTATGAATAAAATATTTGGCGGTTTAGGGGCTTGATCTGCTTTTTCATTGCAGCCATTTACACTGATGAGCACTAAAATATAAATGATATTTTTTAGACTTTTTAAAAACATGGAATAGCGGTGTTAAGTGTCTCTAATTTAATTAAAAAAAACAATTTTTTTACACAGCCAGAATGACTGAGACTCTTATACCCTTTTAGTTGTGTAACATTGGTTACTTTTTAATCTTTTGTTTTGAATTAATTTTGGTCAAACAAGTAAATGGACAGACTTGTGATTATAATTTGGTTGGTTAATCAAGAGCAGTGGTTTTGCTGCTGCTCTTTTTTTTAAATTATTTTAACAGCTTATCAACAGGATAAGTGCAACATCTTTTTCATCAATTATAAAAAAATTAATATGTCATTCTTAAGTAAACTATTCGGATCAAGCGCTTCTTCAAACCATATAAAGGTACTCGGAATAGAAGCTTTTAAATTAGGAATTGCGAGTAATGGCACGCAGCTTATAGATGTTCGAACAGCTTCTGAGTTTAAATCAGGCGCAATTGCAAATGCCAAAAACATTGACTTTTTTAATAGACCAGCTATGGAGATCGCTTTTAAAAAATTAGATCCAACCAAACCAGTGTATCTTTATTGTAGGTCCGGCAATAGGAGTGGGAAAGTAGCTAATTTATTAGTTAAAATGGGCTTTACTGAAATCTATGATCTCAAGGGAGGCTATACCTCCTGGAGGTAACCAGATGTTTAAATCACTACAGTTTATGTTTGAAATTTAAGATGCTATCTTTATGTATGGCCTAGGTTGGCTACTTCTTATGTAACAAATGTTACTAACTTAAATGATTGAGGTGCTTATATTTAGAATCTAATCAATAAACCAAACCATGGACAAACAACATCAGATAGTCATTATTGGCGGTGGAACTGCTGGTATAATGACTGCTACCCAATTGCTTAAAAAAAACGCTTCATTAGATATTGCTATTATTGATCCTGCGGAAACGCATTATTATCAGCCAGCCTGGACTTTAGTAGGTGCAGGTGCATATGATTATAAAAACACAGCCAGATCTATGGCCAGTTTAATTCCTAAAAGTGTTACATGGGTCAAGGATTTTGTCACTTCTTTTCAGGCAGATGAGCATACTATAGATACTGAGAATTCTGGAAAAATAGGATATGAATTTTTAGTAGTTGCACCTGGATTAGTGATGGACCCCTCTTTAATCGAGGGCTTAACAGAAGCCATGGAAAAAGGCATTGTCTGTTCTAATTATACCAATCCTGAACACACTTGGGAAACCATTAAGAATTTTAAGGGGGGTAACGCGTTGTTTACTCAGCCCACTACGCCTATTAAGTGCGGTGGTGCTCCGCAAAAAATCGCCTATTTAGCAGCAGATTACTTTAGAAAATCCGGCGTAGCTAAAAAGACCAATGTCATATTTGCTACTCCAGGATCCGTTATTTTTGGTGTTCCTGTAATTAAGGACACACTCATGAAAGTTATTGAGCGTTACGGGATTCATTTCAAACCTTTTTACGCCCCTTTTAAGATAGATGCAGATAAAAAATTAGCCTATTTTAAACATACTGCAGATGGAGAGAACCAATGTGTAATTAACGAAGGAAATGAATTGGGAGAAAAAATGAGTGGAGATGCTATTATAGAAATTCCATTTGACATGCTTCATATTGCCCCTCCTCAAACAGCGCCAAAATTTGTAAAGGAATCTAATCTGGTAAATGATTCAGGTTGGTTGGCAGTAGATCATGGGAGTATGCAACACAATACCTACAAAAACATATTTGGACTTGGAGATGTTGCGGGTTTACCAACAGCTAAAACAGGAGCTGCCATTAGAAAACAGGTGCCTATAGTCGTAGATAATTTAATGATGTTACTTTCACACAAAGAAGCTACTAATAAATCCTACAATGGCTATTCTTCCTGTCCTTTGGTCACTGGATACGGTAAAATGGTTTTGGCTGAATTTGATTACAAAAATAATTTTATTCCAGATCCAAAATTAAAGCAGTTATTGATAAGAGATTCCTCTAAAGAACATTGGAGGTTATGGATGCTAAAAAAATATATGTTGCCTTATCTGTATTGGAATAAGATGATGAAAGGCGAAAATGTTTAAGATTATTAAAAAAGGCGGACCAACGGTCCGCATTTTTTTTTGAATAATAATATTTATTCCTAGGGATTCATTTTTTTGTAATGCGATTCCTTTTCCTCAGTGTAATTCTTGGTGTATTTTTTAAAAATCTTCTGAGTGGTGTTATGTGAAAGTTGCTCCAGAAATTCTGTGTGATCAGAAGCTTGTTCTGGATAGTATTTATACGTCCACCTCATTACCTCTAATTGAATGGTATATAACTCCAATCCTTTTTCAGTTAAAAAATAATACTTGGTTTTTCTATTATCTGCAGCGTGGTAAAAAGAAATAATATGATTAATGCTCAAGCTTTTGAGCCTGTCTGCTAAAATATTTGTGGCTACCCCTTCTTTAGAAAGCCTCATTTCTGTGAAGGTTTTTTTTCCTTCCATCAAGTCTCTGACGATTAACAAAGACCACTTATCACCAATAATATCCAAGCCTGTGGCTAAACCACAGTTAGATCTAAATGTTGAATTACTCATTTTTTGAATTGTTTGTTAGGGAAGCCCCTAAATTTATAATACCCATATCAAAAGTAATGATTTTGTAGGAATATACTTTCTTTTTTTAATTTTAATTTTTATGCTTTGATTTTAATGAAAAACTATATTATAAAATAGCAGCAGTTATATTTTTTTTAAAACCCTTATTTTAAGTGTGTTGCGATTTCACATAGTAATCTTTTCTAAAATCTTTTGGTTAAAAAAGAATAGAAAATTTAAATAAGATCTAAATCAATCTTCCAATTAATACGGTAATAACTTTTAATAACTTTACCGTTTACAAGGCGGCCAAATTGTTTAATTTTGATCTTTAATTATTAAAAATTCATTTCAAATGTCTCAAGATATAGAACGCATTAAAACACTTATAGTTGGTTCAGGACCAGCAGGATACACTGCAGCCATTTACGCAGCAAGAGCAGATTTGAAACCTGTTTTATACACGGGTATGGAGCCAGGTGGACAATTAACAACAACTACAGAAGTAGACAATTTCCCTGGTTACCCTCAGGGTGTAGATGGTCCAACAATGATGGTTGAATTACAAGAGCAAGCAGAGCGTTTTGGTACCCAAGTGCGAATCGGAATGATTACAGAAGTTCAATTGAGTAAAGAAGTAGGGGGTATTCACAAAGCAATGGTAGACGGTAAAACACCTATTGAAGCGGAGACAGTGATTATTTCTACAGGGGCTACAGCCAAGTACTTAAACATACCTAGTGAGCAAAAACTAAGGGGCGGTGGTGTTTCTGCCTGTGCTGTTTGTGATGGTTTTTTCTATAAGGGTCAAGAAGTGGCCATTGTAGGTGCAGGAGATACCGCAGCAGAGGAAGCTTCTTATTTAGCCAACATCTGTAGTAAAGTCACCATGTTGGTAAGAAAAGGGGAGATGAGGGCCTCTAAAGCAATGCAACACAGGGTGAATAGCTTAAAAAATATAGAAGTAAAATACTTTACAGAAGTAGAAGAGGTTCTTGGAGACCAAGTGGTAGAAGGCCTTAGAATGGTTAACAACCAAACAGGAGAAAAGGAAGACATTGCTATTACAGGACTCTTTATCGCTATTGGTCACAAGCCAAATACAGACATTTTCAAGGGCCAACTAGACATGGATGAAACGGGCTATGTACATACCAAAGGCAAGAGTACTAAAACAAATTTACCAGGGGTATTCGCCTGTGGTGACGTTCAAGATAAAGAATACAGACAAGCTATTACTGCAGCAGGAACAGGTTGTATGGCTGCTTTAGACGCAGAAAGATACTTGGCTACTATTGAATAGTGTTGACTAATCATACATTTTAGCAAGTTTTATACTTATTTTAAATTAGGAATAAGGGTATTGAGTGCTTTACAAAGGCCTTCAATATCCTTTTTTTTATGACCAGCACTAATCACAATTCTACTCATCATTGGATCTCTTTCAGTGGGATATGGAAAGTTTGTCAGTACGAAACCAGCTTCTTTAAGCTCCTTTGATAACTGAGGCGATTGAAATCCAAAAGCAGGGTGTCCTAAATGATTGTCAAAAAATTCAGGACTGTCAAGTCCTTTTATAAAACGTTTGGTGTTTTTATGCAATTTAAGGAGTTGTTTTTGATAAATTTCTGGCGCTTCTAAATAGGCGAATAGACCTGCTAAAGCAGCAGGACTAGCGCCACCAAATGTAGGACCAGCTATAATGGCAGACGCTCTGTGGTCCTCGCACAGCACTACACCACCACTAATCCCCATTCCCTTTCCCAAAGAAGCCGTAACGATTAATTCTTTTGGGTTTAACTGCTTTAGTATTCCATAGGATCCTTCTCCCTCTAGACCACATACCCCAAGGGCGTGAGAGTCGTCTACAACCAAAATACAAGCTGAGAGATCGATAGTTTTCAATGGGCTGAATTCGGGATAATGCCGCCCTTTAAAATCTATACTGTCTAAAAAAATTACGGGTTGTTTTTTTAAAGAAAGCAGCTCTTTTAATTTTTCATCAAGACCCTCGTAATGTGTTTCAGTAGCATTTGGATCTATTTTTAATGCACTGTGGGTATCAGGTAAATAGAGGGTAGCATAAGGATCATTTAAAAATTGTTTGGCCACCATTTGACCGGCCAAATAACCAGAAGAACTTAGCAGCGCCCGAGGGGCTTTAAACTGTTGGGCCAATACTTTTTCTACTTTTTCAAACAGGGATATTCTAATATTTGACTGACGAGAAGCACCGTGGTGTGCACCGTATTTGAGAACCCCTTTTAGCAGCCAACGTTTAAACCTATAATGGGTTTGAAGGCTTAAGTAGCCTGTTCCACCAAAATATAAATAAGATTTTTTATCAAAAGATAAATAGGGTCCAATAGCCTTGTTAAAATACCGTATCATAAGTGTAATAATTCTACCCCACTACCTCCTAAATTAGGGTAAGTAAGCGAAGCATCTTCATTAATTATAATGCCTTTAGCTATGTCTTTTTTGAGTAATAGTGCACCATCCATGTCTACATAATCCAATTGAGGGAGTAGCTGGCCTATGGCCGATATCCCAACACTAGACTCAGTCATACAGCCTATCATTACTTTTAAGCCCAATGCTTTAGCCTCCTTAATCATGGACAAAGCAGGGGTTATACCACCACATTTGGTGAGTTTTATATTTATTCCATGAAAGTGTCCCACACATTTTGCTACATCTTCAGGTACCAAACAACTCTCATCTGCCATAAGCGGTAAGCAAGAAGTTTCAAATACTTTTTTCATGTCTTCCCACCGGTCAGCAGCCATAGGTTGTTCAATAAATTCAACGCCTAAATCTTTGAGGGTTTGAGCGTTTACAATGGTTTCTTCTACCTCCCAAGCACAGTTGGCATCTATTCTAAATACAGCATTAGTTTTAGCCCTTAATGCCTTAACAATCTCAATATCTTGGGAAGTGCCTAATTTTATTTTGTAAATGGGCCAGGGTTTTTCTTCCAATTTAGCCACCATTTTTTCTATGCTATCAATACCTATGGTATAGTTAGTCTTGGCTAGGTTCTGGAGGTCTGTATTCCAAATTTTGTAAAGCGGTGTGTTTTTAATTTTTCCAAACAAATCCCAAGCGGCCAAATCTAACGCACATTTTGAGAAGTTAGAAAGGGATAATGTGCCCAATAGTTCGTAGAATAATTCAGGTGTTTTAAAATCGTGGGCTTCTAATGACACTTTACACAACCCAATTTCTTTGGCCATACTGGCCGACGTTATTTGGTAATACCCATTGGCAGTAGCTTCTCCATAACCACTATGTCCTTCGTGAGATAAACAAACTATTAAGCTGTCTTGAAAGTCGTGAGACTCTCTAGAAATGCTGAAGGTATGTGCCAACTCTAGTTGGTAAGGGATAAGGGTGAGTCGCATAATGGGTTTGGTTGTTTAAATAAATATAACCAAACCCATCAATAAATTTGTCTTTAGAACAAAAAAAGTATGCTGAATAAAAGTGCGATGAAAATTTTAGCTAGCGCTATCATATGTTTATAGTTATTGTTGGTCCGTTAAAGGTGTGCTATTAAAGAAGACTTATGAAATAATAAATACTGGATTGTATTAATCTATGGATGAATTGCAAGTCATGCACTCCAAAACACCACTATCGCCCATTCTCCATGTCTCATTAGGCAGGTCTTTTCTGTACATGTCTTGGTCATTTTTATTTCCCCATCCCATAATTTCACTCATGCTAGGATCTATTTTCACAATAGTTCCGTTCGGAATGATTAAGCTCATTTCAATTTTTTGATTTCGCATTTTTTGATTGGGTGCACTTATAAAATAGTCCTCAAAATAGAGGGTATTTCCCATTTGTTCCATATTGTAGGATAAGGCAGTAGCCCTGTTTTTAGCATCTTCATAAGAATAACCATGGGCACTTTTATATGTCTTTATAGATATATTATTTTCAATCGTATTCTTAATATTAACAGAAACCCTTTTTGAGTAGAGTACTTCATTGCCATTTGTGTCGTAACTTATGGCAATTCCATCAAAAAAATTATGGTCTAAATATTCAAAATGTTCCGAGCTTTTTGCCATGAGATATAGCGTATCAGGCACTTGGACTCCAATATTATTTGCGTCAAATAAGGATACTTGTTCTATTTGGTTTCCCCTTACAGAAAATGAATTGGCTTGTTTAATTCCGAAAAAGATTAAGCAGCCTACCGCTACAAACCAAATACTAAATAAACTTACTTTAGTTATATTTCCCATTTTTTTGAGGTTCTTAGCAACCACAGTAAGTCCTACATATAGCAAACCATAAAATGGAATTCCAACGGCTAAAAACAGTAAAATGGAAAGCACCCAGATGGGTAATTCAGAGGCATTAATCAGTGGAAAAAATTGGATTCCAGATAAATTACTAAGGTCTAAAATGCCCACTGTGAATAGTCCAAAAAAAAGCCCCAACAAGGTTGCAGAACCAATAAGAATAAGGAGTAAACCAATGAATTTTCCAAAAAGGTTGAAAATAGTACTGATTATTTTCCCCATAGTAGAAAAAATTATTCCAATAAAATCACCTAATGCTTTTATAAAACTATTTCCACCTTCTTTAACAGCATTTTCTACCCCTTTGTAATCTGCGTTTTTAACGGTATCTGAAACAGAGTCAAATCCTTCTTTAATTTTTTTTTCAATATTACTGAGGTTCGCAGCTTCTCCTTGCATGTCTAATTTTTGAGCAGTAGTAGTTGCTTCCGGTACAATTGCCCAAAGGATAATATAGGTTATTACAGAAAAGCCACCGCCAAATAAGAATACAATAAAAAGCAATCTAATCCACAGCGGGTCTATGGATAGGTAATGTCCAATACCACTACACACACCGCCCATCAGTTTCTGATCTCCATCTCTGTATAATTTTTTCACACGAGTGCTGGTTTTTGTTTTAGGCACTTCATCAAAAATATCTTCGTCTATAGAATAGTCCTCAGGTTGTCCCATTACTTGAATGATTTGTTCTACATCCTGTAATACTATAACTTGTTTTTCAGGGGTTAATTTTTCAGAAAAAAGCTCTGAAATTCTAGCCTCAACGTCTGCTAATATTTCTTCGTTACCCTGGGTGCCAGTTAAATATTTTTTAACAGCTTCTAAATATCTTTGTAAAGCTTGGTAAGCATTTTCATCTATATTAAATATGCTATTGGCTAAGTTTATGGTGAGTGTTTTATTCATGGTTTTTATTTTGTAACAAGTTGTACGGCGTTTTTAAGGGCATTCCAAGTAGCGTCCAGTTCTTTTAAGAACAACCTACCAGTCTCAGTGAGCGCATAGTATTTTCTGGGAGGTCCAGCACTAGATTCTTCCCACCTGTAGGCCAATAAACCAGCATTTTTCAATCTGGTGAGTAGGGGGTAAATAGTCCCTTCTACCACAAGAAGTTTGGCGTCTTTTAAGGATTCTAAAATTTCAGAGGCATACTTATCTTCTCCATTTAATATGGATAGGATACAGTATTCTAGGACCCCTTTTCTCATTTGTGCTTTGGTATTTTCAATATTCATAAATTGAAATAATTGTGCAGTTTTTCGTGATGAATTCCATCGCTAAGCTACATTACAATGCAAATATATATCTATTAAAAGGTATTATGCAATACAAAGTACTATAATTTAACATTTAATTAACAAAACCATATGATTCATTACTAGAATTAAATGACGTATTTTTAATGAAATATTTTAAATATGGCTACTTCTGTTTCTCAGTTTAATACCTACCTTTTTTTTAAGCTACCCTCTGCTTGGTGGTGTGGCGTTAGACTAAAACGTATTAGTCAGAATAAAGCAGAAGTAAGCGTTACCCACAGATGGATCAATCAAAATCCATTCAATTCCATGTTCTGGGCTGTACAAGGAATGGCTGCTGAATTGGCCACTGGTGCTATGGTAATTGATCAAATTAAACAATCTGGACAAGCCATATCCATGTTAGTAGCGCATAACAAGGCATCTTTCACTAAAAAAGCAACAGGACGAATTGTTTTTAATTGTGAAGACGGTCATCTCATTGCTCCAGCCATTCAAAAAACGATTGCTACAGGAGAAGGGGAGACCTTTTGGATGAAAGCAGTTGGGATAAATGACGCTGGGCTAACGGTAGCAACTTTTGAATTTCAATGGACTATTAGAAAAAAATAAAAAATGAATGCACACGAAATAGAATACGAGATTTCTGGAGAGGAAATGCAATTTGTAGAAGTAATTTTGGATCCAGGGGAATCTGTTGTAGCTGAGGCTGGGAGTTTTATGATGATGGACCAAGACATTCAAATGGAGACCATCTTTGGAGACGGCTCTAAACAAAATGAAGGTGTATTGGGCTCTTTATTTTCTGCAGGGAAAAGATTACTGACAGGAGAAAGCCTATTTATGACGGCTTTTTTAAACATAGGTCAAGGAAAAAAAGGAGTGAGTTTTGCTTCTCCTTATCCAGGAAAGATTATACCGATAGACCTCTCTGCTTTTGGAGAAAAATTCATATGCCAAAAAGATGCTTTTTTATGTGCTGCTAAAGGTGTTTCTGTTGGAATTGAGTTTTCCAGAAAGCTTGGAAGAGGATTTTTTGGTGGGGAAGGTTTTATTATGCAAAAGTTAGAGGGAGATGGTCTCGCTTTTATTCATGCAGGCGGAACTATTGCCAAAAAAGAGCTCAAGGCTGGAGAAATTTTAAAGGTGGACACGGGTTGTTTGGTAGGATTTACTCAAAATGTACAGTACGACATTAGTTTTGTAGGAGGTATTAAAAACACTTTGTTTGGCGGTGAAGGTTTGTTTTTTGCGTCCCTACAAGGGCCAGGCACTGTTTATGTACAATCGTTGCCTTTTAGTCGTTTGGCTAGTAGGGTTTGGGCAGCAGCACCAAAAATGGGTGGAAAAGGTAAAGGAGAGGGTAGTCTGCTTGGCGGTATAGGAGATTTATTGGATGGAGATAATAGGTTTTAATCATACAGTTTTGGAACTTATTAAAATGGATTTTTTATATTAATACTGATCTCTAATAGCCTCTAATACCATTTCCATTTCCTGCTTAATTTGACTACTTGGCTTGGTGAAATGATTGTTCATATAGCTAAATATTAGTCTTTTATTGTTTTTTGTAATCAAAAAACCACTAAGGCAATAGGTGTTTCCAAGGCTACCAGTCTTTGCGTATATGTACGGTTTTTGTGCTCCTTTGAACCAGTTGCTTAGCGTGCCTTTTTCTCCACCTATAGGAAAGAAATGAAGCAATGTATCCCAAGAATGTTTTAAATACATTTTATGGAGTACCTGCGTTAAAGATAGCGGTGTAAACAAATTGTACCTAGAGAGTCCAGAACCATCTACCCACCTTGGTTTTTGAGCCAAGTCTTTTAAAACGCCATTTAGTACATACGCTTGAATACTAGATGTTTGCATACTGTCTAAGGTAAAAGCAGCTGCGTTTAGTAACAGTTGCTCGGCTAAAAAATTATCACTCACGACCATCATTTGTTTTAATACAGTATCCCTTGAAATACCGTAGGCTATTTCTGTTTTATCTGTAAATTTTGGAAGGATAAAAACATCTTTTTTCAACAAATTTCCCAGAAGAATAGCCGTTAAACTATCCGAAGTTTTAAAGGGTATTTCAAGAGACATCACTTCTTTTTCTGGCAGGTAAAAAAAGTTCTTTTCTGCACGTCTGTAAAAAGGGTTTTCGTTGTTTTTCTTTGCTACATTTGAATTGAATAGTGCAGGTTCTTGAATGGAGACGCTGTCATTCTTGATCACATTAAAAACATTTCCATAAAGGGGTAAAGCAGCCCGTTCAGGGGCGTAATAAGCGTCAAAGTCCTCCCAAGCCCATCCTGGTCCATAGGGAAAATCTAATAGTTTGTTGGCCACAATTCCAACGTGTGAGTATTTATTCAATTCACTTAGTAAGGTACTGTCTTTAAAAAATGGATGAAATGGAGTGGGATTTCCCATTCCAGCAATCAATATAGAGTCTGCCCCTTTTTTCTGATACCTGAATAAAGGCAATTTTTCTGGGAGTAATTCAAGTGCGGTGTAAAGTGTGAAAATTTTTGTATTGCTGGCAGGAGTAAAATATTGGCTACCGTTTATATTGACTATGGTGTCGTTATTTTCAGGGTCTATAACAACCAATCCGCTCATTTGGTTATTAAATTTTTCCCCTTTAAAATGCTTGTAGATGTTTTTATTTCCAACCTTAATAACTCCCGCACATCCCACAAATAATAAGCCAATCAAAGCAATAGTAGTTATTGTATTAATCTTTTTAATGAGGTAATTATAGTGACTCATGGCTTTGTATATTTTTAACATGAATGTAGTTGTTTTTAACATTTCTTATAAAATATGGAGTGCTTATTTGTACTAAATTTGATTATGTTCAATTTAAATATAATAAACTTATGGCTAGAGCAATGCTAGAGTATACCAAAATGGTGCTTCAAAAAGTGAGTTTCAATATGGGTTTATTTAGAAGAGAATTAAAAAAAGCTTCAAAAAGGCTTTTACCCTATGAAATAGAAGAGTTAATTATTTGGCTCAGAGAGTTTAGTAAAGAAAATCCAAAGGTTAAAACCACTTTAATTTATTTGGAAAATAAGCGGTCTAGATAAGACTGATTAATGTTTGTTTTATTTGGTTAAAAAAAGAGCGGTCTTAAAAGACCGCTCTTTTTTTAAGGTAACAGTGGTCATTGTTGGTGAATTATTGTGCCTTATTTATGGGGCTGATAATTTTAACATCTTGAAAAGCTATAGCACCCCGAATAATATTAGAGATGGTTTCTTTGAGTGCTTCTGTGATTTGAATTTTTAATGCCCTGTTGTGGTATATAAGACTTACTTCTCTTGCTGGGGAAGGAGCCTTAAAATGCTTTAAAGCACTTTTTTTAGCAGGGTCTAAGGCCAATGAATTTAGATAGGGGAGTAGCGTCATACCCAGTCCTTCATCTGATAAATTTAACAGGGTTTCAAAACTACCACTTTGAATTTGGAAATGACTAAGGTCTAATTTATTGTTGGCTTGACATAAGTTTAATATTCCATCTCTAAAGCAATGTCCATCTTTTAATAGTAAAATTTCTGAAAGATCAATATCTGCTTCAGTGAGTTCTTTTACACTAGAAAGCCTATGACTTTTTGGTACATAACCCACAAATGGTTCATAGTAAAGAGGGCGCTCTTCTAAATCTTCAATTTCTAGTGGTGTGGCTGCAATTGCTGCATCTATACTCCCTTCTTTAAGACTTTCTATGAGTTGGTCTGTATTTTGTTCTTTTATAATTAAATTGACTTCAGGGTACTTTTCAATAAATGATTTCAAGAACATTGGGAGTAGGGTGGGCATAATTGTTGGAATGATTCCTAAGGTGAAAGGACCACCCACATACCCTTTGTCTTGGGCTACAATATCTTTGATTCTCAATGCCTCATTCACAATATTTTTTGCCTGTGCCACAATTTTTTCTCCAACTGTAGTAATGGTAAGTGGCTTTTTACTTCTATCGAATAAAATAACATCTAACTCCTCCTCTAATTTCTGAACTTGCATACTCAATGTAGGCTGAGTGACAAAACTTTTTTCTGCAGCTAGTGTGAAATTTTTATATTCTGCTACAGCTAATACGTATTGGAGTTGGGTAATGGTCATGATGTGATTTAAACCGTAAAGTTAAAAAACTATTTTGAAGGTGTGTGGTTTACTTTTCCCATTGCTTTTGAAATCTCGGTGGCTTGAAAATTGTCCTTTTGCGCTAATTCACTTTCAATAGATTGATGGTCTTCTTTTCTTGTTTGAGATAGTTTATAGGCCCCCTCTAATCTGTCTATAGAAATGGTAAAACCAATAATTCCTTTGTATTGATTGATGGTTTCTGGACGCATTTTTTTTAGATCCACAGGATTCTTTTCATGTTTTTCGTGCTTTGCAACTAATTCGTGTAATGAATCAAGAAGTGCTTTGTCTGATTGTATTGCAATAGATCCATAAGCGTGAACTGCAATATAATTCCAGGTAGGTACTTCTTCTTGTTTATACCAGGAGGAAGATATATAATGTTGCGGACCATTAAAAATTACCAGCACAGGCAATGCTTTTTTGATTAATTGTGCTATTTGATTTTTTTTAGAGAGATGCCCCACAAGGTGGTATCCATCTTTAGAGGATCCTTTAACCATAAAAGGAATGTGGGAAGCTACAGGTGCATTTTCTCCTTGGACTACTATAATGCCAAATGGATTTTCATTGATAAAATGAATCAGTTCCTCTTGGTTTTTATTTTCGTAATAATCTGGAATATACATGCTTATTCGTTTTCTGTCTTAGAAGAGTCTTCTAAAAGATCATTGAGCTCTAGCAGTTCTTTTGAACTAAAGTTACGCCATTTTCCAAGCGGAACATCTAAGGAAATATTCATGATCCTCACCCTTTTTAATTGTTGAACCTCATAACCTAGGTATTCACACATGCGCCTAATTTGTCTGTTGAGTCCTTGGGTTAAAACAATCTTAAATGTAGTGCTATTTATAGCAGTCACTTCACATTTTCTTGTTACCGTATCTAAAATTGGGACCCCACTACTCATTTTAGAGATAAAATCTGGAGTGATTCTTTTGTTTACAGTAACAACGTATTCTTTTTCGTGGTGGTTTCTAGCCCTTAGAATTTTATTGACAATGTCTCCATCACTGGTTAGAAAAATAAGGCCTTCACTTGGTTTATCTAATCTTCCTATAGGAAATATCCTTTTAGGATAATTTATGAAGTCTATGATATTGTCTTTTTCTACCCTAGTATCTGTAGTGCAGACAATACCAATGGGTTTGTTAAAGATTAAATATACGTGTTCTGCTTCTTTTTTACCCACTTCAATCCCATCTACAGCAACTATGTCTCCTTCCTGAATCTTAGTGCCCATTGCAGGAACTAAGCCATTAATGGTCACTCTAGCTTCTTCTATAAGTTTGTCTGCACCCCTTCTAGAGCAATGGCCAATTTCGCTTAAGTATTTATTAATTCTTGTGCCTGCCTTAGGTTTCATGTTAGAAATTGAAATATAAAAATAAACAATTTATGAATTTCTCTGAGGGTTGTCTGAATTTCTCTGAGGTCTTTGTCCCCTTTGGTTGTTTCTTCCTCCTTGTGGTCTTCCAGACTTATTTTGATTGGAATGCGATTTTTTGCCCCCTCCTTTAGAAAACTGTTTTTTCTGTAATTCCCCTTCTAGGCTTTCATTTTCAAACTCATGTCCTTTTATTACGGGAACATCTTGTTTGATGAGTTTCTGAATATCTTGTAGGTAGGCTATTTCTGATTCGTCACAAAAAGAAATGGCTACACCGCTAGCACTGGCCCTTCCGGTCCTTCCAATCCTATGTACATAGGTTTCTGGCACATTAGGAAGCTCATAATTAATGACCAAAGACAATTGGTCTATATCAATTCCTCTAGCAGCTATATCTGTGGCCACTAAAACATTCAATTTCCCATCTTTAAAACCTTCTAGTGCTTTTTGTCTTGCTGCCTGTGATTTATTGCCATGTATGGCAGCTCCTTTAATGTTAAACTTCTCTAATTTTTTTACAATATTATTGGCTCCGTGTTTGGTCCTTGAGAAAACGAGCACTGCAGGCGCTTCCGATTGCTCTACCAATGAGGCCAAGAGTTTGATTTTGTTTTCTTTATCTACAAAATAAACCCCTTGAGTTATTTTTTCTGCTGTAGCTTGTTCTGGCTTTATGGTAATTCTTTGAGGATTCCCCAATATTTGTCCAGATAACTGCACAATACTTTGTGGCATAGTAGCAGAAAAGAATAAGGATTGTCTTTGCGCTGGAAGCTTTGCAATTAATTTCTTTATGTCATGAATAAACCCCATGTCTAGCATTTGGTCTGCTTCATCTAAGATAGCGTACTCAATATTTTTAAGACTGATAAATCCCTGATTCATAAGGTCTAGTAGCCTCCCAGGTGTAGCGATTAAAATATCTGGCTTTCTTCTTAGCGCGTCTGTTTGCTTTCCTTGCTTTACCCCACCAAAAATCACCTGAGTTTTAAGCTCAGTGAAATGGGTATACTCTTTGAAGTTTTCTTCAATTTGTATGGCCAATTCTCTAGTTGGTGTAACAACAAGTACTTTAATAAAATTATTTTTTGACGTACTAGAAAGTAATCGCTCAATAATTGGGATAGCAAATGCGGCTGTTTTTCCAGTTCCAGTTTGTGCACATCCTAACAGATCTTCACCTTTGAGGACAATTGGAATAGCTTGTTCTTGTATGGGGGTTGGGGTATGGTAGTCTAAACGATCTAAAGCGTCTAGAAGAGGCTTAGATAGCCCGAGTTCTTTAAAAGTCATATGTATTTATAAGTTGCAAAGGTATGGCTAATATTTTCAATTCATCCTGAAAAAACTACAATTGGGTGAATCGTTTTTTTTACTTTTAGCCATAGGGCATACTTTTGATCCCAATACAAACAGACCATCTTTAAAAATGCATAAAATTCTAAAAGCCACTTTTCTAATTGTCCTAATCTTTATGGGCGTGTATTTTAGTATTTTTTAATGGAGCAAACTATTGAATCCCTAGTAAAAGGATTAGACCCAAAAGCTTTTTTTAGAATTAGCAGGAAATGCATTATTCAAATTGCTCATATAAGGGATATAGTAGCGTTTTCTAACGCGAGGCTAAAAATTGAGATTAAGCCAGAAATANNCATAGATTTAGTGGTCAGTAGAGAACGTGTCAAAGATTTTAAACTTTGGATTTCTTAAGGAATCCTGTTGTCGTCAAAAGCACTCGGGAGTAGCTTAGGAATTAGCTTTATAAATATGGGTAAAAGTATAGCCCCTCCTGGAAGTATAAAAATAGCCAGTGATGGAATACTTTTAAAAATATCCAAAAGCTGCGCTTGTATTTTCTTTTTTTCTAAGGCAGATAGATCACTGTGGGTAGATTTCGTAATTAAGAGAACCAATTCTTGGCTTCCTTTAATTTCTTTAAGCAGTCTCTTGCTATTTCTAAGAATTAATTTATTGACTAAAAAGCTAAGATTTTCGTAGAGCTGTTCCCCCATGGCCATAGTTTTAAGGCCAGGAATGTGTTTTTTATTGGATTCTATAAAACTTTCTAATTGCACTAATTCTGATTTAATGTCAGCGATGTCTACTTTTAATATTTCTTCAGAAAATTTGAGATAGATTGGGAATTGATTTAAATCTTTTTTATTTGGAAGCCCATTCACTGCGCTAATCATGGTGAGGTACTGAAGTTCCTCTTGAGTAAACTTAAAGTCATTGTCTTTTAAAGATTTATATTCCTTTAAAAGCATGGATTTTTCAAATATCTCTAGGGGAGCTTCTTCACGTTTAAATAGGGTAGTGGCTTTATGAACCAATTCATAACCCAATTTTTCTATTTGATTTATAGCCGTAATATGCAGGTCTTTATCCGTTAAAAAACGTTTAAATCCCAGGTAGTCTATGGTTAAATATGGATTTAAAGAAAAATTTCCAAAAGCTTTATGGATCTTGTTAGAAACTACAAATACCCTTTGATCAATGATACCGGCAACTAGGTCGTCATTTTTTGCCTCTCCTAAAAAACCATCGAACAAGGAAGTTTTAAACACTTTTAAATCTTTGTAGTACTGAATAATTAAGCGGGAGAATTCATTAAAATCATTCTTTTTCTCTTCGCAATTGTTTGTTTTATTCTGCTCACTACAATGGTGATTATAGGCACAATACATGGCGAATAGGAGGTTGATTTTTGTTCGTTCATCTATAGAAGCCTCGTGCTCAGTAATAATAAATGCTGGGATAGCCACATTAGACCCATAGAAAAAGCCAAGTGACTTTAATTGATTAAATAAGGCCATATTCTCAAAGTAAACAAACTTTTGTTCTTTGAGAATATGGCCAAATTTTGTGACCCAACCTGAAGCAGATGGATTCATGAAAAATCTTTAAGGGTATTATTCAATAATTCCTGTGCAACTTACTCTTGCACCAGCAGCACCACTTGGTTGAGAGACTAAGTCGTCTTCTCCTTGGTGTACAATGACTGCTTTCCCTAAAATATTGGTCGTTGGATCATCTCCACCAATAGTCCATAGGTCTGTCATAAAATGAACTGTAGCATTTCCCGATTCATCTGCAGTAAAATTTCCAATGTCTCCTCTGTGAAAGCCCTCTTCTGCTCCCCAAGCACCGTGAGGCTCAAAAGTTGGATTCCAGTGACCTCCAGTAGATTTTCCATCTTCTGAACTACAATCTGCTGTTTCGTGAAGGTGTATGGCGTGCGTTCCAGGCGTTAACCCAGATAAGTACGCCATCATCATGACTTGTCCACCATTCTCTTGTGAAAACGTTACCGTTCCTTTTACCTCAGAATTACTTTTAGGGGTCATTTCAAAGGATATTTTAGTCATTTCTTCTGAAATTAACTCCTTTTCAGGGGTGCTTTCCGCTGGTTTTGGTTTGTCTTTGCAGGATATAAGACCCAATAATATTATCGCAGTGTATAAAATTTTTTTCATAAAATGTTTTTAAGGTGTTTCTTTTAAATTAAGGCTAATTTTTGATAGATACTATTCTAAATCAAACGTTTTGGTTTCTTTAAATGGATTTCTATCTATTTTTTTCATTTCAGCTTCAAATACGGACCATGTTGTTTCAAAAAAGGCATTTTGTTTCTCTAGTGCCATTAAAAGTTGATTTTTCGCAAAGCGCATTAACTTTTCTTCCGTTACAGTCATCCCAGTTTTTCTGCTACCGACATAACTAGAAGCAGTACCAATTCTCTGCATTACAGTAACTTCTGGATTTCTGGTAATACCCTGCCTTTTGTCTATGGTTCCTAAATACATGGCTATTAAACCATCGATCTCTTTAGAAATATCTTTGGCTTTTTTAATGTTTTCTTTGTGTAATTTTTTATCGAGATCAGACAGCTCTTTAGATAGTTTTTCTACTGTTTGTTTGCTTTGAACCAATTGTTTCACAGCATCTGCAGCACTTTGCATATAGCCTTCTAATACTTTTTCAGCATTGTAAACAGCCTCCATGGAAGCTAGAGATGCTACAAGTCTGGGATCAGCAGCAACCCTAATATCTTGCATGCTTTCGAGCAGACCATCAGTGAGCACAAGTTTGTATGTTCCAGGTAGTACAGATTTACCACCGCGTTCTCTATTGCGGGTAGATATACTTCTAGATGGTCTGTCTGCCCCCTTTTCATCCATGTTCCAGTACATTCTGTGGAAACCAGATTTTTCTGGCTTTTTAAAACCAATCGTTCTAATGAGCGCATCTCCATTAAATACCCTTAGAAATAAAGAATCTTTAGAAGATTTTAATTTTTCAGCATCTTGATCGCTCTCATCTTGGTCCTCACTGTCTGTTTTTAGATCAGCTTTTGCTCCTTTTTTTGCTGCCCCTTCTTTAGTGAAATAGGTAATCATTGCACCGTATTTTTTATTTTCCCCTTGGTATAAGGCATCGGCGCCAAAACGGCTTCCGGTGGGTTGCTGATAAGCAGCTAGGTAGGCCGTTGGAGGCGCAAATAACTTAAAGGGACCAACCAATGCTTCAGGATTTCCAGCTACTGCCCTAAGCGGTCTAATGTCGTCTAGTACCCAAGCAGCCCTTCCAAAAGTACCAATCACCAAATCTTCTTCTCTTGGGTGAATGACTAAGTCTTTGGTAGACACTGTTGGAAAACCTGCAGTCCATTTTTCCCAGCTATCACCAGCATTTAATGACATATAAAGTCCGTCATCTGTTCCTAAGAATAATAAATTAGGATTTTTTGGGTCCTCAATAATAGCCAATGTATAGCTGTTAACATCTTTTTCATCTACAATGCGCTCCCAAGTTTTACCGTAGTTTTTTGTGCGGTAAGCATAAGGGGTATAGTTAAATCTTCTGTAATCATTAGCAATTAAAAGTGCTTCACCCTTATTATTTGCAGACGCTTTTATCTGTGGAATCCAACTGCCTTTAGGCAGGCCTTTAATGTTTTTAGTGACTTCATTCCAAGTATTTCCTCCATCTTGGGTAAAGTGAACACGACCGTCATCTGTTCCTACCCATAGCATATCTTTCTCTACAGGAGAAGGCTCTATAACAAGGATGGTACAGTGATTTTCAGCTCCAGTGGCATCCATAGTTAAACCACCACTCTCACTTTGCTTTTGCTTTTCAGGATCGTTTGTAGTCAGGTCTGTAGAAATAACCTCCCATGTAAGCCCTTTGTCTGTAGATTTGTGTACAAATTGACTGCCAAAATAAACCGTGCTATTGTCAAATGGATCTTGTCCAATTCCCGCATTCCAATTAAACCTTAGGTCCGTTTTTTCATCTGGCGCTGTAGGTCTAACAGAATAGTTGTTTCCTGTCTTCCAATCGTATCTAGATACAAAACCTTGCTGGCTCATTGCGTATCCAAACTGAGCATTGTCTTTATCTGGGACTACGTCAAATCCATCTCCAAAGGCTATTTCTTGCCAATAAGAGTTTCTAATACCCTGAACTTTCCAAACATAGGCAGGGCCCCTCCATGAACCATTGTCTTGCATTCCTCCGTAAACGTTGTAAGGGTATTCATTGTCTGTGCTAATGTGGTAAAACTGGGCTACAGGAATATTTCCAATAAAACGCCACGAAGCTCCACCGTCTCTGGTAATATTCATACCTCCGTCATTACCGTCCATCATGAATTGACCATTCTTTGGGTGTATCCACCAGGCATGGTGGTCTGGGTGAACGCCATTGTCTACCCCATAAGCTGGCATGAGTTCTGTGAAGCTTTTTCCTCCGTCTTCAGATACATTTACATAAGTAAACACAGAATATACCCTATTTTCATTTTGTGGGTCTACAAAAATATCAGAATAATAAAAAGGCCTATTACCAATGTCTTCTTTGTCATTAACCATTTTCCATTGACTTCCGCCATCGGTAGATTTGTACAAAGCATTTTTCTTAGATTCAATTAGCGCATAAATAACATCTGTTTTACTCGCTGCAATGGCCAATCCAATTCTACCCAATTCACCTTTGGGCAAACCTTCTTTTTCAGAAAGCTTTTTCCAGTTTTCTCCACCGTCATAGGTCATGTAAAGGCCACTTCCTGCGCCTCCAGATTTAAAGAACCAAGGATCTCTTTTGTGGTCCCATAATGCCGCAATAATTTTATTTGGATTTTTAGGGTCCATGACCATGTCTGCTACTCCAGAGGTGTTATTGCTAAAGAGTATTCTGCGCCAGTTTTTTCCTCCATCTGTTGTTTTGTAAACCCCTCTTTCTTCATGTGCTCCCCATGGAGCGCCAATAGCACCAACATAAACGGTATTTGGATCTGTGGGATCTATGAGTATTTTATGGATATGTCTGGTTTTTTCTAAGCCCATAGCAGTCCATGTTTTACCACCGTCTAAGGTTTTAAATACGCCATAGCCTCCATTTAAAGAGTTTCTAGGATTTCCCTCTCCAGTTCCTACCCAGACCACAGATGGATTGGATTGTTGAATGGCTACTGCACCAACAGATGCGGTAATTTGTTTGTCAAAAATAGGGGCCCACTTTATTCCCCCAGAGGTAGATTTCCAAAGTCCTCCAGAGGCAGTTCCTACGTACATTATTTCAGGATTGTCGTGAACTGCATCTATAGACGTCACACGGCCACTCATACCTCCTGGCCCAATATTTCTGGGTTTAAGGTTTTCTAGTTGTTCCATGGTCAGTTGCTGGCCCACAGAAATACTGGCACAAAAAAGTGCCAAAAGCAAGAAGGTTTTTCTCATGATGTTGGGTATTGTTTTAGAACAATAAATATAGAAAAAGTGTGCTTAAGAATCCCTATTGGAAAGTGATTTTCTAAGGACAATAAAACCAATGAGCGTTACATTAGCATATAAAATGATTGGTATTACCAAGGACATTTGGTTTAAAGCTATTAAAAACGCGATCACTAACAATTGAAAACCGAGTCCAAATGTAGACAGTGCAGTCATGAACCATTTAGGGAAATTTCTATGGGCAGCCGCTTTGAAATCTAGGGTATAAATGATTTTATCGAATACACCATAGCAAAATTTGTAAGTGTAGTACAATCTATTGACCCATTGTTGATTTTCAGACCCTAATGCTTTAGGGACTTTACGTTCAAATATCCTAGAAGTAGTGTCTCCCTGGTGTTCATTTCTCAGAATAACATAGTAGTAGTTGTAAAGCGTGCCCTGTAGTTGCAAACTAGCAAAAGCGAGAAGGGCAATCCAAATAGGGGTGTTTGTCAAATGTCCAATACTGAGAATAAGACATAAATTAATCAAAATATCCGATACGGAATCTAAGTACCTTCCTATATAAGAGGGCCTGTTTTGAAGTCTTGCTAGTTCTCCGTCTGCCGCATCTATGATGGATTTTAACACCAAAAGCACCGCCGCTACAATGGGGTAACCCTGCCATAAAAATCCAAGGGATACCACGGCTGTAAATACAAAGAGAAAGGTTACGTGTACTGCGTGAAAGCGTGAGTGTTGTAATTGTTTGGCTATGGCCTTTCCAAAAGGCCTCCCATAGTCTGAGAGGTCTAAAAATTGATATTCTGAAGGTAATTTTGACATGCTTTTAAAAGAATTCCAAAACACTAAAAAACGAAAACACGCTAGTTTAGCTCTGGTAAAGTCATTCTTTTGTGGCGCAAATTTACAACTTTAGAATGAATTAAGTAAAAGGCTTAAAGAGCAGTACTAAAAAATCATATTTACAAGAAAAATTCAAACAGACTAAGTGGGTGAATTTTGCAAAAAACGGCCTTAGCAGCTTTCTTGATTTAATTTAAGAAAAACAAATGTCATAAGGCCTGCGTATTTGCTTGGCCAATTCCATGATACTGGTACTCTTTCCTGTTCTTAAGAATTCTTTTCCTTCTAAAAAGAGTATTAGGGTAGGGACATTAAAGACCCTTAATTGTGCGGTTAATTCATTATTTCCTTCATTTTCAGGTACTGAAATAAAGGTGAATTTTGGAAATTCTATTTCCAATAGTGCTTTTATTTTTGGTTCTAGCACACTGCAAACACTACAGCGCTCTCCCT
>JGI20159J14440_10000822_pt1 | contig 23371 bp, 26 predicted proteins | sample COG_09_FD_14440 | JGI IMG/M metagenome (IMG submission 14440) | reverse complement strand
GGCGGAGGCGGAGGTTCTGGTTCAGGCTCGGGCTCGGGCTCAGGTTTAGGCTCCGGCTTTGGCTCCACTTTTGGGGCGGGCTCGGGTTTGGGCGCGGCGCGCATCGCCTCAGGCGACCAGACCTCGACCTCAAAGCTGGCAGGGGTGGCGTCCTTGCGCCAAGAGACCCCCCACGTCAATGCGCCCATCAGCACGACATGAGCGAGCAAGGCCCAAACGATGGGCATGCTCCATGGCACTGGCGCATCGTTATGTAATGGGGACGATGGATCGCTACGCATCCTTGGGTTGGCAGTCCGTTAACGTGAAGAGGAGACGGAAAGGGCGATGCGCGCGAGGCCCGCCTTCTTGAGCGCGTCCATCACCTGAACCACGGCATCGTATTTCACTGCACGGTCCGCGCTGATGACCACGGCCAACGCACGATTAGGGTCGTTGTTTGCGGTGCCGTCACGCGTCGAGCGATTTTGATTGGCCGCTTCTATGACGCGTTGCGCCACGTCAACCAGCTTAACTGGGACACGATCTTTGTCGGTTTTGATGCTTAGACTCGCATCTTTGTTGACAAACACCTCAATGACTTTATCGGGCCGCCGACTGGCCTCGCCAACTGTGGGCAGATCGATTGTGCTTGGCGTGATCAGCGGTGCCGTCACCATAAAAATAATCAACAGCACCAACATCACATCGATGAAGGGCACCATGTTGATTTCGTTCATCGTGCGGCGTTTGCGGCTGCGACGCATTGGACTAGCCATGACTTAAGCCGCCGTTTGGGCGCTGAGATTGCGCTGCAATATGTTCGAGAACTCTTCCGAAAAAGTGTCCATTTTGTTCGCCAAGCGGTCGATGCGGGTGGCAAAACGGTTGTACGCCACGACCGCTGGGATGGCGGCAAACAGGCCGATGGCGGTGGCCACCAACGCCTCTGCGATACCTGGGGCCACCGTCGCCAAGGTCACCTGTTCCAGCGACGCCAAGCCAGTGAAGGCGTGCATGATGCCCCAAACGGTGCCAAATAAGCCTACATAAGGTGAGACGGAAGCGACTGAGCCCAGAAACGACAATTGCGACTCCAGCGCATCCACTTCACGCTGAAAATTAGCGCGCATGGCACGCTGGGCACCTTCGAGTAACACCACGGTGTCAGCGATACGCCGCTCTCTTAACTTTAAGAACTCACGCATACCCGACGCAAAAATACGCTCCATGGGACCGGAGCCCGTGGTTTTTTGTATCGCGGTGTTGTACAAATCGTGCATGCTGGTGCCCGACCAAAACGCGTGCTCAAAGTTGGTGTTTTCTTTGGTTACCCGACTCAGGACGGTGCTTTTACTGAATATCACCGCCCAACTGGCAATCGACACGACTAACAGCAAGGCGACCACCGCTTGGACCACACCACTGGCGTGTAGGAGCAGCGTAACAATGGATAAATCTTGGTTCATGGCTTCGGCAGTACATTGGTTAAGGTTGGCGGCAAACGCATCGGCTTAAACGTTTCGGCGTGGACCCATGCAACGCGGATATCCGCGTCGCAAAGCACGACGGTGGGTTGATCGTGCAGGGCCACCCACTGGTGCAAGTCTAGCGTCGCACGGCTGGTTTTCACCAGCCGCGTCGCCACCGTCAAACGATCATCTAATCGGCAAGGACGATGGTAACGCACTCGGGTCTCACTCACGACAAATAGACCCTTTAGAGTCTCTTTAAGCCGTTGTTGCTCTAATTCTAGTGACCGTAGCCATTCCGTTCGGCCACGTTCGAAAAACTTGAGGTAATTGGCATAGAACACGATTCCCCCAGCGTCGGTGTCTTCCCAGTAGACGCGCAGGGGCCAGCGGTGGTGGACCTCGGTAATGGGGGAGGGTTGCGGCATGGCGTTTTACAGGCATGCCTCTAGGCGCGCGATGGCGGCCTGCAGCTGCTCTAAGCTACTGGCGGTCGAAAAGCGCAGGTAGCGGTGGGTGTTTGCAAAGCCAAAGTCGCGCCCTGGCGTGGCCGCAATATGCGCACGGTGCATGAGGGCGCTTGCAAAGTCCCAGCTGCCCGCTGCGGGGGTGTTGGGGATATCCCATTGGTCGCAGGCTGCCTCGCAATTAGCGTAGGCGTAAAACGCCCCATCTGGCATCACGGGCACGTGGAGACCCAAGCGGTTCAGCTCGGGTATGAAGTAGTCGCGTCTGGCTTTGAAAGCCAGTCGTCGCTCTTCATAGCATGCCAGCGTATCCGGCTCGAAGCAGGCGAGGGCGGCGTATTGGCTGAGGGTATTGGGGCAGATGAAGAGGTGTTGTGCCAAGCGCTCGACCACCGGAACCAAGGCCGGGGGGAGTACCAGCCATCCCAAACGCCAGCCGGTCATGCTGAAGTACTTTGAGAAGCTGTTGATGCTGATGACCTCCTCGCCCAGTCCATCGGGCAGCCCCAATGCGCTTTGGCCGTAGGCGGCGTCATAGCTCAAACCCAAATAAATTTCGTCAATCAGGCTGATCCCACCGCGCTCACGCACCGTGTGGGCAATCGCTTGTAGGTTCGCCCGACTGATGGACGTGCCGGTGGGGTTGCTGGGGGAGGCCAACAAAACGCCTCTGGTTTGAGGGCCCCAAGCCGATGTCACTTGATCGGGTGTGAGTTGAAAACGACTGGCTGCGTTGGTCTCAATCAGTTTGGCTGTGCCCTCAGCCGCTGCCACAAAATAGCGGTTGCATGGGTAGCTGGGGTCGGGCATGAGTATCTCGTCGCCCGCCTCAATGAGTGCCATGCAGGCCAGCTGCAGAGCGCCTGAGGCTCCTGCGGTGACGGCGATGCGGGCGGGATCGATTTGCAGATTAAAGCGGCTCGCATACCAGCCGCTGATGGCCTCGCGCAGTGCCGGAAGTCCCAGGGCCTGCGTATAGGTGCTGCGACCCGACGCCATCGCGCGTTGCGCCGCGGCTTGCACGGCGGGCGGTGCATCGAAATCAGGCTCGCCGATATTGAGAAAAATCATGGGCGAGTCAGTTTGCGCGACATCCAACGCCAGCTTTTGCGCGGCCTTGGCCATTTCCATGACCAAAAAAGGCTGTATGCGTTCAGCTCGTTGGGTGATTCTCATGCTGTCAACCGCCGCTTAGCTTCAAGCCTCTGCGGGACGCGACTGCAAGGCCATGCCGTGTACCACGCCGTTAACAAACTTGTGGCCGTCGGTCCCGCCGAAGGACTTTGCCAACTCAATGCACTCGTTGATGACGACGCGCATGGGGACATCTAAACAGCTGCTCAACTCTTTGGCCCCGATCAGTAACACCGCGTGTTCAATGGGCGAAACCTCTGCGATGGGTCGGTCGAGGTGTGGCGATATCATGGCTTCTAAGGCCTCACGATCTTCAATGCAGCCCGTCAGTAGGGTGTCAAAGTGCAGGCTGTCGGCTTTGTGAAAACCAGTGAGATCGCGGGTGAAGGTGTCAATACTCTCTAAGGTGTTTTGACCGACCAGATATTGGTACAAGGCCTGCACACCAAACTCGCGTGCGCGGGTTCTTGCCGACTTATCGGCGGCTTTACGGAGTCCGCCGGCTTTCTTGCCCACGCTCTTAGCGGCAGGGGCCGTTGCGTCGGATGTGGTGTCGTTAGGTGGCGTGTCGGTCATAGTCGTATCCAAAGAGCGGTGTCAAGCACGCGACCAGCGTATGGGCCGTGCGGGTGGCGATATTATCGCAGAGGAACAGGGCCAGTTGCCTATTACAGCTTTGCTAAGAGCAAGGCCATCTCGACCGCTACTTTTGCGGCGTCGCTGCCCTTGTCCGTCTGCCGCGCGACGGCCTGCGGATGGTCTTCCGTTGTCAGTACGGCATTCGCGATGGGGATTTGGTAGTCGAGGGCCACCCGCGTGACGCCAGCGCCAGACTCGTTGGCCACCAGTTCGAAGTGGTAGGTTTCCCCGCGGATGATGCAACCCAACGCGATCAAGGCGTCAAACTCATCAGACTCCGCCATGCCTTGCAAGGCGCTGGCGATTTCCAGTGCGCCAGGTACCGTGACGTGACGAATGTTTTTTTCTTGTACCTTCAGCGATAACAACTCGGTATGGCAGGCGGCCCATAGCGCGTTGGTGATGTCATCGTTGAAGCGGGCTTGCACCACACCAATTCGTAGTTTGGTGCCGTTGTTTTCTGGGCCAGCGCCCTTGCTAGAGGTAAACATACTTGAGGCCTATTGGTCGCGACGGGCGCGGTTGCGAAACAAACGAGTCAGTGATGGCGCTTAGGCAAGGGGCGTGAGCGCGCCAGAGGCACTTTCTTGAAACCCGCACACCTCGAGACCGTAACCGGCCATGCTTGGCATGCGCCTAGGGGAGCCCATAAGGGTCATGCGCGTTACGCCGCATTCCCGCAAAATTTGAGCGCCGATACCGTAGTTTCTTAAATCTTTTCGCCCTGCCTCAGGGCCGTAGCTTGGTTTGGCGACCCCTTCAAAATGGGCCAACAGTTCTTGGCCTGTTTCACCGGCATTGAGCAACACGGCGACCCCCTTACCTTGTGCTTGCAGGTAGGCCAAGCTGGCGTTGATAGACCAGGAGTGCATGCTGCCGTTTTGCTCCAGCACGTCCATCACGGACAAGGGCTCGTGCACACGCACGGGCACCACCTCATCGGTCTCCCATTGGCCGGTGACCAAGGCCAGGTGCACGTTGCCACCGGTGACGTCTTGAAACGCGTGGGCGACAAATGAGCCCTGCGCAGTTTGAAGGGTGCGGCTACCCAGACGTTTGACCAAGGATTCGTGGGCGCTGCGGTATTCAATTAGATCGGCGATGGTGCCGATTTTTAAGCCATGGTCGGCTGCAAAAATCTGCAAGTCAGGCAAGCGCGCCATGGAGCCATCGTCGTTCATGATCTCGCAAATCACCGCAGACGGGGCACAGCCTGCCATGGCTGCAAAGTCGCAGCCCGCTTCTGTGTGGCCAGCGCGCATGAGCACGCCACCATCAACGGCTTGTAAAGGGAAGACGTGCCCGGGCTGCACGAGATCGGTAGGCTGGCTGGTGGCTGCGACCGCCACTTGCACTGTTTTTGCGCGGTCAGCGGCAGAGATGCCTGTGGTCACGCCGACGGCGGCTTCGATGCTGACGGTGAATGCCGTGGCGTACAAGGTGCCATTGCTGCTCGCCATAGGCGGCAACTTAAGGTATTCGCAGCGTTCGCGGGTGAGGGTTAAGCAGATCAGGCCACGTCCGAATTTGGCCATGAAGTTGATGGCTTCAGCCGTGACGTGCTCGGCGGCCATCACGAGGTCCCCCTCGTTTTCGCGATCCTCTTCGTCTACGAGGATCACCATGCGACCCGCGGCAAGCTCGGCAACGATGTCTTCAACTGGGGAAATAGCGACGGGGTTTGGCATGAAATATCTGATTCACAGCATTAAAAAATGAAACTTATTATCTCAGGCTCGCAGGCTCAACATGCGCTCGACATAACGGGCCAGCACATCCACCTCTAAATTGACCTCTGCGCCCACGGTGAGCGACCCCAAAGCGGTGTGGTCAATGGTGTGCGGAATGATGTTGATGTCAAAGACACACCCTGTGGCAGCGTCCTTGACTTGATTCACCGTCAAACTGACCCCATTAACGGTAATCGAGCCTTTATAGGCTAAGAAGGGCGCCATATTGAGGGGCGTCTCTATTTGCAGTAGCCAACTTTCGCCGACGGATTCAAAGCGCACGACGCGTCCGATGCCATCAACGTGACCCGACACGATGTGGCCCCCCAAGCGATCTTGCGCGCGCAGGGCCTTCTCCAAGTTGATCCGTCCCGTTGCGGTCAGTCCGCTGGTTTTAGCGAGCGACTCAGCGGAGACATCTACTGTGAATTGGCGTGCACTTGCGTCAAAGGTGGTCACGGTCATACAGGCGCCATTGATGGCGATACTGTCCCCTAACCCGACGTCATCTAAGTACGCCTCTGGCGTGTGTATGTGTGTAAGCGCTTCCCGTAGGTGAGATGGTCGCCTAGTGATTCAATGTGCGTGATGTCGCCTATGCCTGTGATGATGCCGGTGAACATGTTTTTTTGTTGTTTAACGTTACAAAGAAGTTTTATTAAAACAGATCGCGATTGTCCACAATGCCGCGCAGGCGAATGTCGGGGCCCACCATGCTCGGTGGCAACCAGCGCATGGCAACGCCTTGCGACAGCGCGCTGAGCGGCCCTAAGTTAGACAGGCCTAGACCTTGCCCGAGTAAGGTGGGCGCCAGGTATAGCAACACCTCGTCGACCAGTTGCTCTCTCAGGAAGGAGCCATTTAACGCGGCACCCGCTTCGAGGTGTACCTCATTCACCTCACGCTGCGCCAAGTCGGTGAGCATGGCGGTTAGATCAACCTTGTTGTGTGCATTGGCTAGTGTGATCAGGGTGGCACCCGCCGTCTCAAGGGACGCACGTGCCTGCTCGGTTGCGACGCCACTGTGGTAGAGCCATTTTTCACGTTGCCCACGCAGTAAGCGTGCGGTGACGGGGGTCTGTAAGCGGCTGTCTATCACGACCACATGCGGTTGGCGCGAGAGGGGGAGCCCCCGCGCATCCAACTGCGGATCGTCGGCGAGCACCGTCCCCGCACCCGTCAGTACGACGCAGGCTTGGGCACGAAACCGATGGCCGTCCTGCCTGGCCTCGGGACTGCTTATCCATTGACTCTCTCCGTTAGGGAGTGCCGTAATGCCGTCGGCGGAGGCCGCCATTTTCATGCGCACCCATGGGCGTTTGCGGATGATGCGGCTAAAAAAGCCAATATTGAGGCCGCGTGCCGCGTCGGCCATCAGCCCCGTTTCGACCTGCACGCCCGCCTCGCGCAAGCGCGCAATGCCTTGACCGTTGACCGCTGGGTTGGGGTCAGTTGCGGCAACGACCACGCGTGCGATACCGGCGGTTTTGATCGCGTCGACGCAGGGTGGTGTGCGGCCATGGTGGGCACAGGGCTCCAGCGTGACGTAGGCGGTGGCCCCCTGCACGCTAAGGCCTTTGGCATGCGCGTCTCGTAACGCCATCACCTCGGCATGGGCCTCGCCAACTGCTTGCGTGTGCCCAGCGCCCAACAGATCACCGTCTGGCGTGGTGATGACGCAGCCGACACGGGGGTTGGGGTTGGATAGCCACAGTGATTTTTCGGCCCAAGCCAAGGCCAACGCCATTGCTTCCTGATCACTTGAGATTCGCATACACGGAGCATACACGCCTGCACGGGCGCTTTTAGGGTGGGGTGGTTGGCCCGTGAACAGGGTCTTTCCACCACTGTTGTTGCCATGCACCAAGGACGCGCCCTTGCGTGGGACGGTATAGCGTGACACGCCAAACGGTTGGGCTCGGGTCCACCGCCGAGCGCGTGGCTGGTTCAAAGCCCTCGACCCAATAAACCATTGTGCGTAGGTTGTGCGTGGGCGGTATGGGCGCGGCGCCCACAACGAGTGGCTGGGCGCTGGCCATCAGGGTGGCAAGGGTGGCGGGGTCTGCGCCGGCAGCCACCCACCAATGATCGGCCAGCCTCGATCTCAGGGCGTCGTCTGCAAGGGCGTCGGGCGCGAGGCGATAGTGCTCGTGCAAGCGGTGCCAAGCGACTTGCCAGTCAATCCCCCGCTGCATCGCGGTACGTTCCGCGAGGTCTTGCCTATGCGCGGCGCCAGCGCTGTGCCACATGGCTGCGGTGAGGGCGCTGCCAATGCTCAGCACAACCAGTAGGCTCATGGTGGCAAGACCGGTTTGCCAGCCGGCAATTGGGCGCTGTCGCCTTCCCTGCGCCATCAGGGTGGCCAGGTGCGGTTACGGCTAATGTGCTGCCAGCTACCGAGGCTGTCTTGTTGGCAAGGCGCGGACGCTAGGTGCTCGCCTCGGCCGGCTTCACCCACCTCACCAGCGTGACTGACGTCAGGTGTTTTGACCAAGCACAGTTGATAGGCCAGCGGCACTTGCTGCGGTGTGGCAAGCGGAGCGAGGACTACCCATTGAATGCCGGTGGGTGTGGCGACGGCTACCTGTACATCCAGTCGTTGCCAGCCATCGCTCAGCGGCTGGTTATAGGCACGGTCAGGTACTTGGCAACGTAGGCTGCCATCGCGTACCCATAAGCTGCTGTGAATCCGGTTATTCCGGCTCGTTTGCCTGCCCAAGCAGTCCACCGCTGCGAGGCCCATGCTGAGCGGTTGTGACCCATTTAATTGATCGCCCGCCACCCGGCCGCTGGGTGACCAAGGACGCACGGGCGCGTCGAAAGCTGCGCGCCCGTCATCGAGCACGACGCTGTGCCCGCCGCTTGCGCGGGCATGGTGGGCGAGAAAACGCCACGCCACACGAAATGACTCGGTTTCTTGGTCACGCGCTTGGTTGGCGCGGTAGCGCGCGCCTAGCTGGCGTAATTGTTCATTTGCTAACAACAACACCCCGAGCCCAATCGACATACCGACCATCAAACTCATTAAGCCGGCCCCACGCTGTGGTGCTAAAGCCATAGCCAAGCGCAGGCATGGCGGCGGTTACAGGCCCGGTGATTGAGCGCGGTTTGCGGCCTGTGGCCCTCGCTAGGCCATGCCACCACCAAGAGCAGCCAACCATCGCGCAACGTGATGTGGCCACTTGCAAAGGGGCTGGCTTGCTGTAGCCTGTGCTGCCAGTCGGCAATGTTGAACTGGGCAAAAGCCAGGGCGTCACACGCGACGGCGTGACACGCGGCAAGCGCTGGCAGGGCGGCGCCACGGACCCCGGGCGCCACGCCATCAAGGTGGTAGTTGGCCTGCATCGATTCCGTGCCAAAGCGCGTGGTGTGCAGCAGCAGACGTTGTGCCAAGTTGTCAAGAAGCGACCAGGCGATACGCGATTGCAGCTGTCTTTCTGCGCGCTGCATTTGGGCTTGTTGGCTATTGGCGAGCGCCCAGATGCCTATTGAAAAAATCAGCAGCGCCACCAACGCATCGACCAGCGCGAAACCTGCTGCGGGGTTTCGTTGCGCGCCACTGGCCATAGCAAGACCTAGCGGTGGGGGTTACAGCGCGTCGCGTTGTCGATAGGTCTCGGAACGCACGCGGCCGCTAATGGCGATAAACACCTTGATACTGAGCGCGCTGTCATCGTCGGCGTTGTCATCGCAGAAAAGAATACTTTGTATGGGCGACACCCGGCCATCGCTATCGACACGTAAGAAGCCTCGGCCATTGTTGCTCACGATACGCACCCCGGGGGTGGCCGCATGGCTGGCAATAGCGACTCCTAGACTCGTGGCACTCCCATCGAGTTGTTGTTGCCATCCACATTGCCAATGCGTAGAGGAGGTACGCATACGCGCCGCTTCGCAGGGTGCCTGAGCCACCATGTACACCGGCTGATTCAAGCTGAGCGCCTGTGCTTTTGCGTTACCCATGTCGAGTAGCCATTGCGCGTGTGCTTGCGTGAGGCGCGCCTTGACGAGGTAGGCTTGATAATGGTTGACAGCCACCGACAACAGGATGCCAACGATTGCCAAGGCGGCCATGACCTCCAGTAGTCCGAAACCGCGTGCGCTGTTAGGTGGGGGAGGACGTCGGGTGGGGTGAGGCAGGTGGGGAGGTGGGCGCAAGTGCATGCGTCGCATTGTCCCCCGTTATCGGCATCACGGCGCTTTGCTCCGCGTATTGGTCAGAGCTTAGCGAACCTCGTCGACCAAGGCTGTGAAGTCGTCGACATCTTCGAAGCTGCGGTAGACGCTCGCGAAGCGCACGTAGGCGACCTTGTCCAATTTCTTCAGCTCGCGCATCACCAGACCACCGATTTTTTCGGAGGCAATTTCTCGTAAGCCCAAGCTCAGTAAACGCTCTTCAATACGCTCAATGGCTGCGGCGATGATGTCGGTGCTAACGGGGCGTTTGCGTAGGGCAAGTGAGAAAGATCCCTCTAGCTTACCGCGCGCAAACTCCACCCGACGGCCGTCCTTTTTGACCACCACAGGGAAGTTCACTTCGGGTCGCTCGTAGGTGGTAAAACGCTTGTCGCAAGCCCCACAGCGACGACGCCTGCGTATCAGGGCGGCGTCTTCGCCTACCCTGGTCTCCACCACTTGGGTGTCGAGGTGGGCACAAAAAGGACACTTCATAAAAGGCGTCTTTCAGATGTGGGGCCGTCGCGATTTACAGCGCGCTATAAACAGGGAACTTGGCCGTTAGCGCGTTAACCTTTGCACGCACTGCCTCGATGTTGGCGCTGTCATGCGGGTTGTCTAAGGCATCAGCAATCAGGTTCGCGGTTTCACGCGCCTGCACAACGCCAAAACCGCGCGTCGTAATGGCGGGCGTGCCTATNCGAATGCCGCTAGTGACCATGGGTTTTTGTGGGTCATTGGGGATCGCATTTTTGTTGACCGTGATGTGTGCCGCGCCCAAAATCGCTTCGGCTTCCTTACCCGTTAGCTGCTTGCTTTGCAAGTCGACGAGCATCACATGACTTTGTGTTGTACCGCTCACAATCCGCAAACCGCGTGCNGTAAGCGTCTCGGCCATTGCGAGTGCGTTATCGAGCACAGACTGCTGGTAGACCTTGAAGTCGGGCTCCAATGCCTCTTTGAACGCGACGGCTTTGGCCGCGATCACGTGCATCAGGGGACCGCCTTGCAAGCCGGGGAAGATGGCACTGTTGATCGCCTTTTCGTGCTCAGCTTTCATCAGGATGATGCCACCGCGTGGGCCGCGCAAGCTCTTGTGCGTGGTAGATGTCACCACATCGGCGTGGGGTACCGGGTTGGGGTACACACCTGCGGCAATCAAGCCGGCGTAGTGGGCCATGTCCACTAAAAATATGGCGCCGACTTCTTTGGCGATCTTTGCAAAACGCGCAAAGTCGATGTGCAAACTGTAGGCGGAGGCGCCGGCAATAATGAGTTTGGGCTTGGATGCGCGCGCGGTGGCCTCCATCGCTTCGTAGTCCAGTACCTCGTTGGCGTCTAGGCCGTAGCTCACGACGTTAAACCACTTGCCGCTGATGTTCAAAGGCATGCCGTGGGTGAGGTGGCCGCCTTCTGCCAGACTCATGCCCATGATGGTGTCCCCGGGCTTCAGGAAGGCCAAAAACACGGCTTCGTTCGCTGACGCGCCGCAATGGGGTTGTACGTTGGCGGCATCCGCGCCAAAGAGGGTCTTGATGCGATCAATGGCCAATGCCTCAGCCACATCCACGTGCTCGCAACCGCCGTAGTAGCGCTTGCCCGGGTAGCCTTCTGCGTACTTGTTTGTGAGCTGGCTGCCTTGGGCCTCCATCACAGCGGGGGAGGTGTAGTTTTCGCTGGCGATCAGCTCAATGTGCTGTTCTTGGCGAAGGTTCTCCGCTTGAATGGCGGCAAACAATGCGGGGTCGGTGTCTTTAATCAGCGTATTGCGGTCGAACATGGTTCAGGGCCTTTGTTGGCAGTTCAAAAATTAAGGCAGGTGGGCTGCATTAACTGACCCAGGCGAACGGCAAATCGCTCTCCAGCGCCGCGCTGTGAGATCGGTACGCTTCCTCGTGGTCATCCACGTCTGGTGGGGGCATTGCACCCCCGCCGCTTATCGCCAGTCACGTACCCCGGTATTTTATCGTAGGTTCGCTTAGTTGGCGGCTAGGACGTCGCTTATGCCTTTAGATTGACTAGACACCCGCTTGCCAGGGCTTATGGATGTCTGTGATAAATCCGTTGCTGCTCGCGGAGACGGTGTCGTAGCGGGCAAGGTCGGTGCGCGTTTTGCCGCAGCCCGTTGCGCTGCGATGCCGGCAAGCGTCTGTTTGTATGGCGGGAGGTCATATGGTGCCAGCACCTTCTGCATGCGCTCGTAAACCTTTAAGACGCGGTCTAGATAGAAGGTGCCGTCAACCGTTACGGCACCAACATAGCAAAATAGCCCACGCTTAACCGAGCCCTTGGCGCGGGCAATGCACTCTTGTAGCACCATGGTGCCCACGTGCAAATTAGCCACTGGGTCAAAGGCGGCCAAGGGCCCGCCGTAGGCTTCAAACTTGTCGGTGTGCACGCGGGTGAGCACTTGCATCAAGCCCTCTGCACCCACTGGGCTTCGGGCGTAGGGGTTAAAGCGCGACTCCACGGCGACAATGGCCAAGATGAGGGCAGGGTCCACTTGCGTGCGCTCGCCAATGGCATACGCCTCGGCCACCAGCACGTTGATGGGCGGTGTTGCCACCCGGTAGTAACGGCTAATCCATTTGGACAGTGCGGCCTGGTGCGGCGCGAGCTTGGCCGGTAGCGTGGCGCTCACGCGGTCGGCAGCCGTGGGCTCAGGTAGCATTTCTTGGTTGCTACTCAAGCGTTCGTCTTGCCTGGTTTGCAACCAGTCCAGCAGGCGCGTCTCCACTGGCTCTCTTATGGCGCTTTGGCTTGCCAAGACCAACAACACGCTCACCACCCCGATGCCCGCCATGGCCAGACCGTTGTGCGTGGTATTCCAAAACCACTCGCTCACTCGGCGAAACCATAGCAAGCGCTTCAGCGCTGCAAAGCGATGAGAGGTGCTGGACGTTGTGGTGGTCGGATCGGTCATAGGTAAGCGGTTTTCTTAGCGCCCACGTGAGCGCTACAACAACCTGATCTCTATTGTCAAAACGGCCTTAATAAATGTCAATAATCAAATATCGGTTCTTTATGCCAAAAAGAATATATCGAGATGGCTACTGGGTTGCCATCCTTTTGGATGGGCGTATCGCTGAAAAAAAAGCGCTTTTAAAGTCGAGAGTTACGCCGGAATCGAAAGGTGAATTCGGGTAAACATCATTAAGTTGCGGCACCGAGTCAGTTGAAAAAAAAGCCCCTGCTTGGCTATTTTTTTCAGGTCGTTGTCGACCTGCAACATGCCGAAACCCTTCGCTTTTTTGGGGCTATAGCGGCACACGTTCGCCGCTGTCTGCTGCGAGCTTGAGAACCTCTAGGCGTGGTGGGTGCGCGCGTGCATCCCAATCGCTCAGCACCCATCGGGTGCCACTGGGCGATAGGTCATGTGTACCCGGGCGGTGGGTGTGACCATGTACGACATCGGTCGCACCCAGTAGCGCGGTTTCTTCCGTGATGCGTGTTTCATCCACGTCAAACCACGTCGCCTGAGCCTGCTGGTGCGCTTGGCTTTGCGCTCGCATTTGGGCGGCAAGTGCCAGCCGCTCAGGCAGTGGGCGGGCTAAGAACGGGTTTTGCCATTCGCTGCTGCGGCTCGTTAACCGAAAGTCTTGGTAGGCTGTATCGCTGGTGCACCAAGCATCGCCGTGAACCATTAGATAGCGGTGGGCGCCCCAGTCGAGCAAGGTGTTATCGGGCAACGCATGGACCCGTGTAGCCTCGAAAAACCGCGAACCCAATAAAAAGTCGCGGTTACCCATTGCCATATAAATCGGAACAGCATCGCTAGCGGTGGCCAAGGCCTGCACGCAGTCCTGCCAAAACGGGGTTTCCGGCGATTGATCAGGCGTTGCATCCAGAGCATCGTCACCGACCCACAACTCGAAGTAGTCCCCGAGAATAAAGAGGGCGTCGTAGCCATTGGCCGGGGTGACCGTGGCCAGAAATCGATGCCAGGCGTGCGCGGTTTCTGGGTCGCTGGACTGCAAATGCAGGTCGGACACCACCCCGACACCACGCCAATGCGCCGGCGCATGGATGACGTGGGTCGTTGCCGTGTCCGGCATACGGTGCGCTGTGCGGTGCCTAGACCGCAACGGCCTTTTCAATCATGACTTCGTCCTTGGGTACGTCGTCATGAAAGCCGCGGCGCCCAGTGTCCACGCTACGCAAGGTGTCAACAATCTCGGTGCCACCGACGACCTTGCCAAACACTGCGTAGCCCCAGCCCTGAACGCTGGGGGCGGTGTGGTTCAAAAAATCGTTATCTGAAACGTTGATGAAAAATTGGGCGCTTGCAGAGTGCGGGTCTTGCGTACGTGCCATAGCGAGGGTGTACTTCTCGTTCTTTAGGCCGTTATTGGCTTCGTTGCGGATCGGTTCTTTTGATTCCTTCTCTTGCATCCCAGACGCGAAGCCGCCGCCTTGAATCATGAAGCCATCAATGATGCGGTGAAAAATCGTACCGTCGTAGTGGCCATCGGCCACATAGCTCAAAAAATTCTCTGCGCTGAGTGGCGCATTTTCTTGATCAAGCTCAATGGTAATTACGCCATGCTCGGCGATGTGTAGTTCTACTTGCGGGTTAGCCATGACGTTTATTTCTCCAAAGTGGCGGTTTTAATAATGATGGGTGTTTGCGGTACATCCCTTGGGAAGCTACTGGGCAAATTAGAACTGGCGCCGGTAGGCACCTTTTTGATTGCATCGACCACAGATTGGCCTTCAATCACGCGCCCAAAGGCGACGTAGCCATAGCCACGGGTCGTCTCAGACTGGTAGTCAAGAAAACGATTCTTGGCGACGTTGATAAAAAACTGTGCCGTCGCTGAGTGTGGGTTTTGAGTACGTGCCATCGCAATGGTGCCCACCTCGTTGAGTGGCCCCTTGCGCTCAGCAACTTGCGCACCCTCGTGTCGAATGGGCGCGAGCGTCGGCTTTTGCTGCATGCCGGTCGTGAANCCCCCACCCTGAACCATGAAGCCGTCAATGACACGGTGAAAAATCGTCCCGTTGTAATGGCCATTGTTCACATATTGCAAAAAATTCGCGACCGTTTTGGGAGCGGCTTTGGCATCGAGTTGCAGCACGATGTCGCCCATGCTGGTCGTTAAGCGCACGCGGGGGCCATCTGTTGCATGGTCCGCTGCATGGCTTTGTAGGGTGTAAGTGCAGCCTATGACCGCCATGACCAGTCCGGCAGTCCAAGACAACAACGCGCGCTTGGTGCGTTTGTTGGCTAAGGTTGTGGCCTGTGGCGCACGCAAATAGTTAGATGGCATCACGCATTTCCTTCGTAAAAGATTTTCCAATTGCCCGCCTCCAAGCGCCAGTATTGTCGCTTGCGGGTTAGCTTGCCTCGCGGAGTGATTTGCTCGAGGTAGTTAACAACCATCACATCATCGTCATCTTTCCAATGGATGATCGATAGGTCGGATATTTTCACAGTCGCCACGGCCTCGCTCTTAAGCGTGGGCCACCAGTGGGCAAGGTTTTTACCTCTGCGAAAAAACGTGTCGCTGTAGGTGCTGCGCAGCGCGCCTAAATCGTTGTTTGCGCGCAGGGCCACCCATTGGTCAAATACGGCCCGAAAACGATCGCGTGGCTCTGTCAGGCTGTCTCTTGCAACCCAGTCAATCGACGGGGCGATCACCACGGGCGTGCCGATGATACCGACTTGGGACATGAGCGTGCTGATGTCCGGATTGGCCATCACCACACAGCCATCCGAAGCCAAGGGGGCGCGCACATATTGGGCTGCGGGCGTGCCGTGTAGCCAAATGCCACTGCCCGTTTTTCCACGAAGGATATCCAAGGCGTTGGGGTAGTTGATTGGTAGGGCGCCCCGTCCGTAAAGGTCTGGGAGGTCTTCACCGGGGAGTTTGCTCGAAACGAAGTACACGCCGAGTGGCGTACGTCCATCACCTTCAACTCGCTTGAGCACACCGTTTTTACCGACGGTAATGTACAGGTCTTTTTCGAGAACCAAATCCACGGCCTCGCCCGCCTTCGCGCGGTTGACAAACCAGTAGAGACGGGAGCGTGAGGTGTCCACTGCGATCACGTTCTGGGTGGTCTTGGGGAGGCGTAGCAAGTTTGCGGGTAGCAGGCCGGGTGCGGGCACCTCGGTGATGGCTTGCAAGCGCAACCGTGACTCTTCTAACAAGACCTTGAGGTTGGTCGACACCGTACCGGTTTTGGGTGACAGCGTGCTTAAGTTAATGGGCTTGTTGGAACTCACCGCTAATAAGTCTGCGTAAAGCAGTTGGCCTAGCTGAAAGTTGGGGTAATCGTTGCTTAGGGACTCGGCTAGCGCCAGCGCACGTGCGCGCTCACCGAGGCGCATGTGTTCGTACACCGCAAATAGGCGGCTCTCTGCACTGCCAACGGAGTCGCCAGTGGCCGGCACTTTCTTCGCCGTTGATGCTTGCTTGATAGGGCCGGACGCCCTTAGTTGTTTTGCATTGCCCGTGGCGGCCGGTTGCACGGTGACGCCGTCAATAGCCAGTTGCCACTTAACGGGCAGGGTCTGCACGACACCTTCTTTGATGGGTAAAGTGGCCCCCATGCGGCCGTCATCGTTGTGCGTGCCCAGCCAGACCGCCACCGCGATCAGTCCGAGCGCCGCGCATGCCCAAGCAAATCGTAACAAGTGTTTGGTACGAAGAGGCGCACGCGGCGCCCCGTCTTGAGCTGCGGCCGCGGCCATTCTAGGCCCTTGAAGAAGTGTCACGCGAGCTACCTTGTTTATTCAACCGTTTCGCGAGTGATACGCCACTGGTTGTTTTCTTTCACAAAATTCATGCGCTTTGGGCTGGTGCCGTTAAAGCTGTCAGATTCGTAGCGCTGGCTCATGCGTGCAGACGCCGTATCACCCTGCACGGTGACGCGCACATTGGACAGTTTGACACTGATGCGTTTACGCGGCTCGATGCGGCTGATCCGCTCTGCCTCCCACGCTGTACGAGACTTGCCGTTGCTGGCTTTAAAGGTCGTGGCGTAGGCGTTTAGATAGGCTTTGGTGTCGCGGTCAGACCAGGCTTTTGCCCAATTGGCCAAGGCACTCTCGACCTCATCGATTGCGCTGGTGTCTACGGCGACCACTGCAGGAGCTGATGCAGCGATGGTTGCTGGGGCAACGATCGGCGCGGGAGCGGGGGTCACCGCCGCGCTGCTGGCCGCTGGTGGTGTCGCTTGTTTCACCGGTTCGGCGGCAGCCACTTGGGTGTCAGGTGTTTTCAGCACCACCACTGGTGCGTTGCCGGTTCTGCCAACGAGTTTGCTTCCGAGGCTACCCAACAAGGTCATTTGTGTCGGCGCAGATTGCGCTGCACCATCGACTTGAAGTGCTTGGCCGTAGTTCTTGCGGGCCAGCGCAGAGTAGACGTCCGCTACGTTTTGGTGCGCCGTTGCGTAAGAGGGGTTGGTAAAGATGGCGCGTTCAAATGCCGTCTTCGCTTTTACGAGATCTCCGCGGGCTGCATAGAGAACGCCGAGGTTGTTATGGGGTTCTGGCAACTCAGGGTAGTCCTTGGCCATGCGCTCAAAGATGGCGGTCGCTGCGCGCTCTTCACCCAATTGGGCGTTAATGACGCCCTCGAAGAACATGAGTTGTACATCCCTGGGGTACTTGTCCTGACCTTCTTTTACTAAGCGCAATGCTTCTTGCGTCTGGCCCGTCGTAAGCGCCTGTTTAATTTGGGCGTACGCATCCTCCGAGGCGAACGCTGGCGTTGTTAGGCAGGTAAGGGCTGCGGTCAGGGCGACCGCAGATAAAAATTGTGGTGACGCGAAGCGCCTGGTAAACGATTTAGGCATATTGATACTTTGTATTGTAAAAACTCAGGTAAATGCGGCGACGCACAAGAGGCTCCCGCGGACTAATATTGTAGCTAGCGATGGGCATCCCGTCGCCGGGGTGTTGTTCTGCGTATTACCCGGGTAAAATTGTCCGCTTTTCCGCGACTTTTCTACGATCCCTATGTCCCTGTCCATCTACAGCACGCGTGTGCGCGATCTTGTCCCGTTTAAGCCGTTGGACGCAGGAAAGGCCAGCCTGTACGTCTGCGGGATGACCGTGTATGACCTTTGTCACTTGGGGCATGCACGGGTCATGGTCGCTTTTGACGTGGTGCAGCGTTGGTTGCGTGCGAGTGGTTTGGAAGTCAACTATGTACGCAATATTACTGATATTGACGACAAGATTATTGCGCGCGCGATTCAAAATGGCGAGTCCATTCGCGCTCTTACCGACAGAATGATCGCCGAAATGCACGCTGACGCCGATGCGCTCGGTATCGAGCGCCCGACATCGGAGCCGCGCGCCATGGACTACGTCCCCCACATGCTCGACATGATTGGTGCGCTGCAAGCAAAAGGGCTGGCTTATCAGAGCGATAACGGAGATGTGAATTACGCCGTGCGGGAGTTTCCAAAGTACGGTGCGCTCAGCGGCAAGTCTTTGGACGAGTTGCGCGCCGGCGAGCGGGTGGCTGTCGCAGGCGGCAAAGCCGACCCCCTGGACTTCGTACTTTGGAAGTCAGCCAAGGCTCAAGAGCCTGACGAGGCGAAATGGGAGAGCCCCTTTGGCTTGGGTCGTCCGGGATGGCATATTGAGTGCTCCGCAATGAGCTGTGCCTTGCTCGGAGAGCAATTTGATATCCATGGTGGTGGCGCGGACCTGCAGTTCCCGCACCATGAAAACGAAATTGCGCAAACCGAAGGGGTCACGGGAAAACCCATGGCGCAGGTTTGGATGCACAACGGCTTTGTGCGTACGGACAACGAGAAAATGTCCAAAAGTCTCGGTAACTTCTTCACCATCCGCGAGGTCTTAAAGGCCTTTGACGCGGAGACGGTCCGTTTCTTCATCATTCGGGCGCATTACCGCAGCCCGCTCAATTACAGCGACGCCCACTTGCGTGATGCCAAGGGGGCGCTAAAGCGTCTGTACACCGCACTCGCCAACGTGGACGGTCTGGACACTGGCGGGTCTCAGCCGATTGCGTGGGATGCCAACAATTTCACCCGCGCCTTCAAGGCGGCGATGGACGAAGACTTTGGTACGCCAGGGGCGGTTGCCGTTTTATTTGACTTAGCCGCCCATGTGAATAAAACTGGTGACCTGGCACATGCCAACCTCCTGCGTCAATTAGGTGGGGTTTTAGGGTTACTGCAATCCGTCCCCCAGTCCTTTTTGCAAGGGGGCGATAGTCACGGCGACACCGACAGCGGTGACAGTGGCGTCGATGTGGATGCGCTCATCGCGCAGCGTGCCGAGGCCAAGGCGGCCAAGAACTTTGCCCTTGCCGATCAGATACGGCAAGATTTACTGGCGCTCGGCATTGTTTTAAAAGACAGTGCGGCGGGCACAACGTGGGAACGGGCATGAGCCAAACAGACGCCTCAGCGTCCTCAAAGGCAACCGCATCTGCGGACACGGCGGCCCCAGACTATTGGACCGCCGCTTGCGACCACCTCATGAAAAAAGACCGCGTCATGCGGCGCTTGGTTCCGAAGTTTATCGGCGCCTCCATTGAAACCCGGGGGGAACCCTTCGTCACGTTGGCGCGTAGCGTGGTGGGACAGCAAATCTCAGTCAAAGCGGCACAGTCGGTTTGGGACCGTTTTAGCGCGCTCATGAAGACCGTTAACCCACGGGCTGTCAGCAAGCTCACGGTCGAAGATATGCGCGCCGCGGGCCTGAGCGGGCGCAAGGTGGAGTACATCAAAGATTTGGCCGATTATTTCCAAACCGGCAAAGTCAGCGTCAAGCAATGGGATGCCATGGAAGATGAGGCCATCATTGCGGAGCTCATAGCCATTCGGGGCATTGGCCGCTGGACGGCGGAGATGTTTCTCATGTTTTACTTGCGCCGCCCCGACGTCTTGCCCTTGGATGATGTGGGCTTGCTCAACGGCATTAGCAAACTTTATTTTTCGGACGAACCTGTGAGCAGAAGTGAGGTTCGGGACCTGGCCCGCGCGTGGGAGCCGTATCGCAGCGTGGCAACTTGGTATATTTGGCGCTCGTTGGATCCTGATCCCGTTGCGTACTGATGCAGCTTGTTGGCTAGCAACACAGTACCCTTGCGGATACCAACGCACACATTAACTGCAGGTTTTGCATGGCAAAAAAACATTTTTTAGATTTCGAGCAACCCATCGCGGAGTTGGAGAACAAGGTCGAAGAGCTGCGCTTTGTGCAGTCTGACTCCGCTGTTGACCTGTCGCAAGAAATTGCGCAGATCTCAAAAAAGAGTGAGCAGCTCACCAAAGACATCTATGCCAAGGTCACGCCTTGGCAGACCACCAAAATTGCGCGTCACCCTGAGCGTCCCTACACCTTGGACTACATCAACCTGATGTTCACCCACTTTGAGGAGCTACATGGAGACCGCCACTTTGCGGACGACTTGAGCATTGTGGGTGGCATGGCACGGTTTAACGGCCAAGCTTGTATGGTGCTTGGACAGCAAAAAGGGCGTGACACCAAAGAGCGCTCTTTGCGCAACTTTGGCATGACCAAGCCAGAGGGTTACCGCAAGGCGCTGCGCCTCATGAAGCTGGCTGAAAAATTCAAAATCCCCGTATTCACCTTTGTCGACACGCCAGGCGCCTACCCCGGTATCGACGCGGAGGAGCGCGGGCAAAGCGAGGCGATTGGTCGAAACATCTTTGAGATGGCGCAGCTGGAAGTGCCCATCTTGACCACCATCATTGGCGAAGGGGGCTCGGGTGGTGCCTTGGCTATTTCGGTAGCCGACCAAGTCTTGATGTTGCAACACGCGGTCTACTCGGTCATCAGCCCAGAGGGCTGTGCCTCCATCTTATGGAAAACCAGCGATAAAGCCGAAGTGGCCGCCGAGGCGTTAGCCATCATCGCGCCGCGACTCAAAACCTTGGGACTCATAGACAAAATCGTCGCCGAACCCCTAGGTGGCGCACACCGTGACCCTGAGCAAATGGCGATAGCGCTCAAGCGCGCCTTAACCGACGCCTTGCGCCAGGTGAGCGACCTCAAGCCATCTGAACTGTTAGATCGCCGGTATGAGCGCCTCCAAAGTTATGGCCGCTTCAACGACACCAACGCCTAATTCGCTGTCGGTCCACCACAGCCCAAATCCCTGTCACGACCTTCCTGCCTTAACCGGTGAAGTCGCGGTGGCATTGAGTGGTGGCGCGGACTCTACCGCCTTGCTTTTGGCCGCGCAGGGCGCCTACCCCGGACGGGTACGTGCCATACACGTGAACCACCAAATCCAATCTGCCGCCACCGCCTTTGAGCAACAGTGCCAGCAAATGTGTGCGCAACGCGGTATCCCGCTGCACGTCGTAAGGATCAACGTCGAGCGGGGTCCACGCCAAAGCCTAGAGGCCCAAGCGCGTGTGGCGCGTTACCGCGCCTTGGCACAAGCCGCCCAGGAGCAGGGCATTGCCACCATTTTGTTGGCGCAGCACGCGCAAGACCAACTAGAAACGGTCCTAATCGCCCTTAGCCGTGGTGCGGGCTTGCCTGGTTTGTCCGGCATGGCGCCCACATTTAAGCGCCATGGGGTCCAGTTTGTGCGCCCCATCCTGCACGTCAACGATGCCGACTTGCGCCAGTGGCTAGATGATGAGGGCGTAGGCTACATACATGACCCCTCCAACGATGACCAACAGTTCACCCGCAACCGAATACGCCACCAAGTAAGCCCGGCGCTAGCGGCGGCCTTGCCCCAGATGGCGGCGGCGGCGGCGCGCTCCGCGCAGCACATTGCCCAAGCCCAGCGTCTGCTCAACGACTTAGCCGCGTTAGACGCCCAGCACACGGGCATACCGCCGCAGATCAAGCCACTGCAGACCCTGCCCGCCGAGCGCCAGAGCAATGTGCTGCGTTGGTGGCTTGCACAAACACCCGATGCCACCCCCAGCAGCGCCCAGTTGTCGGCGCTGATGTCTCAGGTATCGGCCTGCACCACGCGTGGTCACCGCATACACCTAAAAGTCGGTAGCGGTCACGTGGTGCGCGAGGGCGCGCATCTCAGCTTCGTCGCCAAAGCACCCGGCGCATAATGCGCGGCGTGCTGGCCAGGGTATCCCCCCTATAATTCTGGGTTTGCCCTAGGAAAATGCGCTAACCCAAGGGAAGAAGCGCATCACGGCCTCATCCAACCACTGACGTTTTTTAATATGGCTTTAATTGTTCATAAGTACGGCGGCACCTCAATGGGCTCAACCGAGCGCATACAAAATGTGGCCAAAAGGGTGGCCAAGTGGCACCGCGCCGGTCACCAAATGGTGGTTGTTCCATCCGCTATGAGCGGTGAAACCAACCGGCTACTTGGCTTAGCCAAAGAGCTCGCACCCGCGAAGGCGACCCCTGCCTATGACCGTGAACTCGACATGATCGCCGCCACGGGCGAGCAGGTATCGGTCGGCTTGTTGTCAATTGCCTTGCAAGCCGAGGGTGTTGAAGCCATTGGTTTTTCGGGCTGGCAAGTACCCATTAAGACAAACAGCGCGCACACCAAGGCGCGCATAGAGTCCATTGACGATGCACGGGTCCGCTCAGAGCTGGCCAAGGGCAAGGTCGTCATCATTACGGGTTTTCAGGGGATTGATGAGAACCAAAACATCACCACGTTGGGGCGCGGCGGCTCGGACACCTCTGCCGTGGCGGTTGCCGCGGCCATGAAGGCAGACGAGTGTTTGATCTACACCGACGTGGACGGCGTGTACACCACCGACCCGCGCGTCGTCCAAGACGCACGGCGACTCACACGCATTAGCTTTGAGGAAATGCTGGAAATGGCTAGCTTGGGTAGCAAAGTCTTGCAAATTCGCTCCGTGGAATTTGCTGGCAAATACCGCGTGCCGATGCGGGTGCTGTCCAGCTTTACCCCTTGGGACATCGATATCAATGAAGAAGCCCAATCAGGCACTTTGATCACTTTTGAGGATGACGAAAACATGGAACAAGCCGCTGTATCAGGTATTGCATTTAACCGTGACGAGGCCAAAGTGTCGCTGCTGGGGGTGTCCGATACCCCCGGAATCGCGTTCCGCATTTTGGGCAGTGTGGCTGATGCCAATATTGATGTGGACATGATTATTCAAAACCTAAGCAAAGAGGGCATGACCGACTTCAGCTTTACGGTGCACCGCAATGACTACGCTAAAACCATCGACCTCCTGAAGGAAAAGGTAGCTGGGGAGTTGGGCGCCTCTGAAGTAACCGGCGATGCCAAAATCTGCAAGGTCAGTGTCGTCGGCATTGGCATGCGCAGCCACGCAGGCGTTGCTAGCAAGATGTTTCGCTGTTTGAGCGAAGAGGGCATCAACATCCAAATGATCTCCACATCGGAGATCAAGATTTCCGTTGTCATTGATGAGAAGTACATGGAGCTGGCTGTTCGTGCGCTGCACCGCGCCTTTGACTTAGACCTCGCTGTTGGCTCAGATAAGCTCTAAAGTCGTGGCATAATCACGTTTCCGGAGCGATGACCGAGTGGCCGAAGGTGCTCCCCTGCTAAGGGAGTATGGGGTGTAGAGCCTCATCGAGGGTTCGAATCCCTCTCGCTCCGCCAAGAAAGCATGAAAAAGCCCCTGATCAGAAATGGTCAGGGGCTTTTTCATAGGAGAAGTCCATTTCAGCTTGTTTCATCTCGTAGCACCTTGTATCATTCAGTAGCGAATTTTATGATGGGTTGTATGAGGGGTTAAACATGCCACGTATTGCTGTAGCACTCGGCCCCTTGGCCGTAAAACGATTAGCCACTCCGGGGATGCATGCGGTAGGGGG
>JGI20159J14440_10000815_pt1 | contig 23572 bp, 15 predicted proteins | sample COG_09_FD_14440 | JGI IMG/M metagenome (IMG submission 14440) | reverse complement strand
AAGGGATTGAATAGTATTTCCATATTAGTAAAAATAGCAAAAATAAAAACCCTCAATCCTGAAAAGGTTGAGGGTTTTACTTTAGTGGAGCCGGAGGGAGTCGAACCCTCGTCCAAACAAGCAATTACAATGCTTTCTTCATGCTTAGTTTTCGATTGATTTTCGTGAGGTGCCTGACCGAAAACCGCCCAACACAACCTTAGCTTCTTTATTTTTAAGAGATTACCGAAGCCTTAATCTCTCTATGTTGCTTTTGATGGTGTTCCGGATTGAGACGCCAACAACAAGGGCTTCTCAGGAACATCTGGCCTCCCTACCTTGTAAGGACGTGGCTAAATCCTACTATAATTCGGATTAAGCAGCTAGAGCGTAGTTATTCTCGCCTATTAAAAGTGTGAAAAATGAGATTTACGAGCTGTAATTCAGCGCTCGGCATGCTTACATCCCAATTGGCCTCGCTGTCAAAACCGGTCGGCCCCGTAGGAACCGGCAAAGTTAGTAAAAAGTTTGCCAAGCCAGCGAAATCCTCTTAAATTAGAGGAATAAAATAAAGCCTATGACTTCTTTTGGTATTATCAAAGAGCGAAAAAATCCACCGGACAAAAGAGTTGTACTTACGCCTGAATTTTGTCAAGTCATTAAGGATGAGTATTCTAATGCACAAATAATTGTAGAGCCCTCGGATATAAGGGTTTTTAAAGACCATGAATATCAAGAAAAAGGGCTGCTTGTTTCCGCTTCAATGGAAGACTGTGAAGTGCTTTTAGGGGTTAAAGAAGTTCCTATTGAGGCGCTTATTGCGAATAAAAAATACTTTTTCTTTTCTCATACGATTAAAAAGCAAGCTTATAACAGGGATTTATTAAGGGCGGTGCTGGAAAAAAACATCAGTCTTTTTGACCATGAGGTCATTACGTCGGCCAGAGGCCAAAGACTCGTTGCTTTTGGAAGGTATGCCGGATTGGTAGGTGCTTACAATGGACTAAGAGCCTATGGTTTAAAGCATGAATTGTTTGAATTGCCTAAAGCCAGTGATTTAAGGGATCTAGAGGCACTTATAGCTGCTATTAAGTCGGTTACACTCCCTCCAATTAAAGTAGTACTTACAGGAGTAGGAAGGGTTGGCAGTGGTGCTGCTGAATTATTAGACGCTGCCGGGGTATTGAAAGTGTGCCCGGATCATTTTATGGGAAGGCATTTTACAGGCCCTGTTTATACGCAGATAGATGTTTTAGAATACAACAAGCGAAGTGACGGACTTGTTGGCGACAAAAAGGATTTTTTTGACAATCCAGAAGCTTATGTCTCGAACTTTTTACCCTACACCGAAGAAGCAGATGTTTTTATTGCAGGACATTTTTACGGTCAAGGGGCTCCGGCATTTTTTAAACTCAAAGACATTCAGGGTCCTCATTTTAAAGTGTCTGTAATAGCAGATGTGAGCTGCGATATTGGTCACCCAATTCCAACAACCCTTAGGGCGAGTACCATTGCAGATCCAATTTATGGCATAGATAGAGAGACAGGTAAAGAAATAGATTTTATGCACCCAAATGCCATAGCTGTTATGGCAGTAGACAACCTTCCTTGTGAATTGCCAAGAGATGCCTCTGAGGGTTTTGGCGCTGCTTTTTTAACCCATGTAATTCCTGCATTTTTTAATGGAGATAAAGACGGTGTTTTAGCAAGGGCTCAAATGACCAAAAACGGAAAGCTCACAGATCGCTACAGCTATCTAGCGTCTTATGTCAATGGGAAATAGGCCTACTTAAGGCCCTTAACGGTTTTTCTGATAGCCACTAAATTGGTCAGTAGTCTTTCTAGGTGGTCTATATGAAGCATGTTCGCTCCGTCGCTTTTGGCGTTAGAGGGGTCAAAATGGGTTTCAATAAATATGCCGTCGGCTCCGGTAGCAATTCCGGCCCTTGCGATGGTTTCAATCATGTCTGGTCTGCCGCCAGTCACGCCGGAAGTTTGATTGGGTTGTTGTAAAGAGTGGGTTACATCTAATACAACAGGTGCGTAGGCTTTCATGGTGGGTATTCCCCTAAAGTCTACCACCATATCTTGGTAGCCAAACATGGTACCTCTGTCGGTAATGGCTACTTGATTATTTCCACTGTCCAATACTTTTTGAACGGCATGTTTCATGCTCTCTGGGCTCATGAACTGCCCCTTTTTAAGGTTCACTACTTTTCCTGTTTTAGCAGCTGCCACCACTAAGTCTGTTTGTCTTACTAAAAAAGCAGGTATCTGTAATACGTCTACGTATTGTGCGGCTAAAGCGGCATCTGATATTTCATGAATATCTGTAACTGTGGGTACGCCAAAGGTCTGAGATACTTTTTGTAAAATTTTTAAGGCCTTTTCATCTCCAATACCGGTAAAAGAATCTACCCTAGAGCGGTTGGCTTTTTTAAAACTTCCTTTAAAGATATAAGGAATCTCTAAAGCGTCTGTTATACGAACAATTTTCTCTGCAATTCTAAGCGCCATATCTTCTCCTTCAATGGCACAAGGACCAGATAAAAGAAAGAAATTATCACTTTTAGTGTGCTTAATCTGTGGAATTAAATCTAATTGCATAAGAACTGTTTTAAAGGGCAAAGATATTCCTTTTTTATCTATTTACACCCAAGGGTTTCTTTCACTCAGGCAAACTAATCCCGCAACGAACAGGCTTAAAACAATAAAAAAGCAAATTAATTACCCACCTGATTAAAAATAGGAGTATCTTTGCGCGCGCTTAGCGGAGCTAAGTAATCTATAAATAAGCACTTTATGTCTAATACAAAGAACATTGCCATTATTGCCCACGTAGACCACGGTAAAACTACCTTGGTAGACAAAATCATGTACCACTGTCAGTTATTTCGTGAAAACCAACAAACGGAGACCTCATTCTAGACAACAACGATTTAGAAAGAGAACGCGGAATTACCATTGTTTCTAAAAACGTTTCAGTTCAATACAAAGGAACTAAGATTAATATTATTGACACCCCAGGTCACGCAGATTTTGGTGGTGAAGTAGAACGTGTTTTAAACATGGCAGATGGTGTGTTGTTATTGGTAGATGCCTTTGAAGGACCAATGCCTCAAACTAGATTTGTATTACAGAAAGCCATTAACTTGGGATTAAAACCTTGTGTGGTGATCAATAAAGTAGACAAAGAAAACTGTACACCAGAAGAGGTACACGAAAAAGTCTTTGACCTCATGTATGAATTGGGTGCAGAAGAGTGGCAGTTAGATTTTCCAACTGTTTACGGTTCAGCTAAGAACAACTGGATGAGCGACGACCCTAAAAATATTACAGAAAATATAGAGCCCCTTTTAGATATGGTTATTGAGCATATTCCAACCTTTGAAGTGAAGGAAGGAAATACGCAAATGTTAATTACCTCTTTAGATTTTTCTTCATTTACGGGAAGAATCGCGATTGGTCGTTTACAGAGAGGGACTTTAAAAGAAGGCCAGCCCATTTCTTTGGTTAAAAGAGATGGAAGTATTGTGAAATCAAGAATTAAGGAATTGTATACTTTTGAAGGTTTGGGCCGTTTAAAAGTACCAGAGGTAATAGCTGGAGATATTTGTGCCCTAGTAGGTATTGAAGGATTTGAGATAGGAGATACTGTGGCAGATTTCGAGGCACCAGAAAAATTGGCGTCTATTGCCATAGATGAACCCACTATGAGTATGTTGTTTACTATTAACGACAGCCCATTCTTTGGAAAAGATGGAAAGTTTGTAACGTCTAGACACATCAAAGAGCGTTTGACCAGAGAGCTAGAGAAGAATTTAGCCCTAAGGGTAAACGAAACAGATTCAGCAGACAAGTTTTTGGTTTTTGGACGTGGGGTATTGCACCTTTCTGTACTTATTGAAACCATGAGAAGAGAAGGCTACGAGCTTCAGATTGGTCAGCCTCAAGTAATTATCAAAGAAATTGACGGTGTTAAATGTGAACCTATTGAGTTCTTGACTATTGACTTACCAGAATCAGTTTCTGGAAGGGCAGTAGAGATGGTTTCAATGAGAAAAGGAGAAATGACTTCTATGGAAGCCAAAGGAGAGAGAATGGTGTGTGAGTTTTTAATCCCTTCTAGAGGTATTATTGGGCTTAGAAACCAATTATTAACGGCTACTGCAGGTGAGGCTATTATGGCGCACAGGTTTTTGGAGTATCAGCCTATGAAAGGCGACATTCCAATGAGACAAAACGGATCACTAGTTTCTATGGAATTAGGAAAAGCCATCCCTTACTCAATAGATAAACTTCAGGATAGAGGTAAGTTTTTCGTAGATCCAGGAGAAGATATTTATGAAGGCCAAGTGATTGGTGAGAACTCTCGTGGAGACGACATGGCGGTTAACGTAACTAAAACAAAGAAGCTCTCTAACGTACGTTCTTCTGGAGCAGACGACAAGGCTAAGATTGTACCTGCTATTAAATTCTCTTTAGAAGAGGCTTTAGAATACATCCAAAAAGATGAATACGTAGAGGTAACACCAAAGTTCTTAAGGTTGAGAAAAATACACCTTACAGAAGTAGATAGAAAGAGAAATAAAATTGCCTAATCGCAATTTGAATGTATAGAAAAGGCCCGCTTTTAGCGGGCCTTTTTATTTTTAAAATAGTGATATGACTATTTCTGTACCGCGCCCATAGCCGCACCAATAATCCCCGCCTGATTTAAAAATTCAGCAGGTAAAATAGGGGTTTCAATAGAGATGTGTTCAGAAAATCGTTCCCAATCCTTGGAAGTTCCGCCCCCAACAATAATGAGGTCTGGTGCGCATATAATCTCTACGTATTCTAGAAAAGTATTGAATCGCTTGGCCCATCTTTTAAAGGAGAGCATTTCTTTTTCTTTGGCTGCCGCCGATGCCCACAACTCAATCTTATCGTAACTTTTATAAGGAATCTGTCCCAACTCAAAATTGGGAATGAGCTTCCCGTCTAGAAAAGCGCCACTGCCAAGTCCCGTTCCAATGGTGACCATCATGACCAGTCCTTTTTTGTCTTTACCGGCTCCAAAAGCCATTTCTGCAGTGGCTGCAGCGTCTGCATCATTGTTTACAAATACCTTAGCGCCTGTATGTCTTTCAAAAAGACCAATGATATTAACGCCTACCCATGATTTGTGAAGGTTTCCTTTGCTCTTGCAAATGCCTTTTTTTACAATACTGGGAAAACCCACGCCAATGGGTCCTGAATAATCGAAGTGTTTGGCAATTTGTGCTACTACCTCTGCCATTTCTTCTGGCTTTCTGGAGCTAGGTGTAGGGATTCTAAACCGATCTGTAAGCATGGCCCCAGTTTGTGTATTGACCAATGCGCCTTTAATTCCCGAACCTCCAATGTCTATTCCTAGTACTTCCATGTATGCGTAGTGCTTTAGCAAAACAAAGAAACAAAAAAAATATCACAGCGCTTTTTGAACCACCTCAAAGATTTTGCTGTCTTCGCATTTTAGGGTTTTGAAGGGGAATTTTAAAAGCAGTGCATAGTCATGGGTGACCATTAAAATGGTTTTGCCATTTTGGTGAATCTCTGTGAGGACTTTCATGACCTCTGCACTTGTTTGAGGGTCTAGATTTCCAGTAGGTTCATCTGCTAAGATCAATTCAGGGTCATTGAGTAGCGCCCTGGCAATGGCAATTCGTTGTTGCTCCCCGCCGGAGAGTTCGTGGGGGTATTTAAAGCCTTTGGTTTTCATGCCTACTTTATCCAATACATCATTGGCTTTTTCTTCCATCCTTAAAGTGTCTGTCCAGCCGGTAGCTTTGAGTACAAAGAGCAGGTTGTTTAAAACAGATCTGTCTGGAAGGAGTTTAAAGTCTTGGAATACAATGCCTATTTTACGCCTTAGAAAAGGAATATCGGCCTCTTTGAGGCCAACCAAATTAATGCCTACAATATGGCCAGAGCCCTGCTTTAGAGGAATTTCTCCGTAAAGCGTTTTCATTAGGCTGCTCTTTCCGCTTCCTGTTTTTCCAATCAGGTAAGTGAAAGTCCCTTTTTCTAGGCGAAGGGAAACATCCTGAAGGACCATATTTTGATCCTGAAAAATTGTCGCGTGTTGAATGTCTAAAATTGGCGTGGGCATCTGTTAAAATTGTGGATATAAATGTACTAAGTTCTTTTGTAACCCGCTCTAGGTTTTTTAATTTTCCGTTCCTTTATACTTTAATTAAAAATGAAGCGTTTAGATTGTGAGTTCCCTTTTTAATAGTGTTATGTCCATGAGATTGTCTCTTTTTAGTCGTTGTTTATTAGTGCTGTTATTAGCACCTATCTCCCTTTTAGCACAAGTTCATTTAGGAGATTCTCATGCCCAACAACAGTTGAATGTGGCCCAACAATGGCTTCAAGGCAAACGCTATTCTGTGGTGGCAGCGATAGTGGTTGATTTAAAAGACCATCCAGATAAAGTGGTGGCCCAAAAAGCGGCAGAAATAGAGGTGTTGGCTGCCATTGGCATGGAAGATTCTAAAGCCATATCTCTCGCCTCAGATTTTGTAAAAAACTACCCGAATGCCTTAGGGGCCAATCAGATTTATTTTAAAGCAGGGGGGGCTTTTTTTAAGGTAGGCCAATATTCAAAAGCATTGCCTTGGTTTCAAAAAGTCACTATTGGAGGTCTTTCCACAAAGGAACAACAGGATTATTATTTTTATTATGGCTATTGTAAATTCGCGAGTAAAGACTACAAAGCCGCAGAAGATCTGTTTAGTAAAATATTAGTTAGCAGCGATTATGCAAAAGCAGTTGTTTATTACAAAGCCTATATGGCCTATGCCTCTGGAGATTATAAAATTGCTAAGGATTTGTTTCAAAGTGATTTTTCAGGTTTAAAAACAGACAGGCTTCCTTATTTTATGGCCGACATTTATTTTAGAGAAGGCAACTATCAGTCTGCCATTCAGTCTGCAATAGGCTACTTGCCCAAGGCCAATAGATCGGAAGTCTCCCAGTTGAGTAAGGTATTAGGAGAGGCGTATTTTAGCCTTCAGCAGTATGAAAAAGCCATCCCGTATTTACTAGATTATAGGGGGAATAGAAGGGTTTGGCGTGCAGAGGATTACTATCAATTAGGGTATTGTTATTATATAACGGGCCAATCAAAAGAAGCCATTGCCCAGCTCAATAAGATTCTCAGCCAAGAAACAGATTTGGTTCAGAACGCTTATTATTTGTTGGCTGCAGCTTATTTAAAAGAAGGCCAAAAATCGCAGGCACTCAATGCATTTAAGCGAGCGGCAGACCTTAATTTTAACATAGAAATTCAAAAAGAAGCCCGCTATAATTATGCCCAACTCAGCTATGAAATTGGGAACCCTTATGCATCCCTTCAGGAAGTTTTTGACCAATTTATCAGGGCTTATCCCAAAGATTCAAGAACAGCATCACTAGAGGAATTACTTCTGGAGGCCAGTTTGTCAGAGGGGGACTTCAAGGGCGCTTTGGCGCTTTTGGCCCAACGAAATCCAAACGATATAAAGGCCAGACAACAGATAGGCTTACAGGCAGGACTCATGGCCATAGACCAAAAGCAAATGACTTTGGCTCAAGGCTATTTTGAGGCACTTATTGCCCTAGACACCTATTCAGTAGCAGCGGTAGAAGCGCTTTTTTGGCAGTCCGAACTAGCCCTAAGAACCTATGCGTATTCTAATGCATTTGACTATTTAGCAGCCATAAAAAATGAATCGCTATTGCCGGATCGATTGCGCTTATTACTCCCCTACCAAAAGGGATATGCTTTTTTTAAAACAAAAGAATTTACAAAGGCCATTACTGCTTTTAAGCAATTTAAAGCCAGACCCAGTCAATGACTGAATTGGAGACAGAGCGGAACCAAGCAGCCCTGAGAATAGCAGACGCCTATTACAGCAGTGGCCAATTTTCAAAAGCCATTTCTAGTTATGTATCCGTAGCGCGGGAGCAGCCCCAAGCAGTCCCTTATGCTTTATTCAACGAGGCTATGGCACAAGGATTAAATGGAAACACAGCAAAAAAAATAGCCTTATTGGTATCCTTTTCTACCCGTTTTCCAGGGCACAGTTATCTGCCAAAAGTCTATTTAGAATTGGGACTTAGTGAAGCAGCACAAGAAAGAAACTCAGAGGCAATCACTTATTTTGACCTTCTTATAAAGGAATTTCCCAATAGTGACCTACTGCCTCAGGCCATGCTTAGAAAAGGATTGTTACAGTTTAATTTATCACAAGCAGACGCGTCTTTAAAAACACTCCAAGACTTGGTGAATCGTTTTCCAAAATCGGCTTCTTTTTCTCAAGCTGTTTCTGCAGCCAAACGAATTTATATTGATCAGGGGCGTTTAAGTGATTACAGAAAATGGGTGGGCCAGTTTAATTTGCCCCAAGAATCTGAAGCCTCTTTAGAAAAACAGACCTATGATCAATTAAACAGGACTTTGGGATCTCTGAGTCAAGCAGAACAAATCAGCAAATTCGAACAGTATTTAAAAGATTTTCCCAATGGAGCAAATGCTTTAAGTATCAGTTATAATTTAGCGCTTTTATATACCGAGACAGCTCAAGATAGCAAAGCATTTCCGCTTTATGATATTGTTGCCAAGGCACAGTCTATAAACGCAGAAGCAGCTTTAGTGGCTTATATAAAACTGCAATTAGAAAACGGCTTAGGGGAAAATCCAGAAACCCCTTTAAAACAATTGTTGTCTAGGTCACAAGACCCAGCGAACAAGGCCTATGCCTTGTCTAATCTCATGCGTTTGAGTTATGAGGACCAATCTTTAGAAGCTGCCTTAACCTATGCCCAAGAGGTTATGGCTCTTGCTGAGGTGCCAGAAGAAATAAAGCAAGACGCACAAATTATGTTGGCTAGAGGAGCAAATAATAAAGGAGATACTCAAGCGGCCATTGCAGCTTATGAATCACTTAGAGGTTCCGCTTCAGGGGCCTTGGTGGCAGAATCTTTGTATTGGCTGGCCTACTATAAAAATGCGTCGGCAAATTATGAGGCTTCCAATGAATTGGTGCTTGAACTGGCCAGTGATTATGGGTCCTTTAAGTTGTGGTCTGCTAAAGGGCTGTTGCTTATGGGAGATAATTTTTATGCTTTAGAAGATTTATTTCAGGCCCAGTATTTGTGGCAGAATGTATTAGAAAATTTTCCACAATACCCAGAATTAATTAGGGAAGCAGAAACAAAAATAGCCCAATTAGAAGACGCCAAATTAAATGATGATACAGATGCTTAAACAGAATATATACTTTTTAGGGTTCTTTTTATTGGCTTCAAACCCTCTTTTGGCTCAGGACCAAAACATTGGCACAGAGTCTGTGACTGTGGTGAAGAACTATGCGCCAGTCATTTTAATAGGGGCTAAGCCCCTTATAGCACCAATCCTGAAACAGCTTTCTTGGGACAAAAAAAGAACCCTAGTGTACCCCATTAAAGAATTTCCTGTGGCGTCTAATTTTACCCCACAGCTTGCAGCCCCAGATGCTTTGCCCTCTGAGAAAGCGCCAAAGACATATAATACCTTAGTCCATTTAGGTTTAGGGAGTAGGAGTACGGCAGAACTTTGGGCAGACAGTCAGATAAAAAAATCTAGATACAGCCATATTGGACTGCAACTCATGCACAACAGCATGTTACAAGACCTACCTGCTGTAGATTGGGACAGCAATTTTTTTAACACCCAATTAATGGGGCGTTATCATTTTTCCAAACGTAAAAAACATTACCAGGCTGGGGCGTCGCTCCAACATATGGCCTATTCCTGGTATGGAATGCCAAGCATGCAAGGCGGAATAGCGCAGCTGTCCATAGCGGTTCCGGTATATGATTTGCAACAAAACTATTTCTCTTCTGAAATCTTTGGATCTTTTAGTCAAGACAAAGGCGCGTTGGAGTCCTTGAGTATCATGGGGGGCGATTTTAGAGATGCCACCCAATCCAACGCCCAGAAAATTAATGTTCATGGGAATGGACGCTTAATGCTTGGAGATAAACCACTGTTTTGGAATGCCAGTTACAACTTTAGGGGAGGGCAGTTTAATACCCCACCCTTGTCTTCTTTTGATCAAAGCAATGGATTGGACTACCAATTCCATAAACTGGCCTTAAATCCTGTTATTGAATTGGCTGGCGCCGATGCCTTGTTTAAGCTAGGATCAAAAATAATCTACTCCAATGGGCTAAAAATTTACCCAGATATTTATGGACAATACGCCCTTTTGACAGATTTCGTTACTGCTTTTGCCAGTCTTAGCGGAGATTTTAACTTAAATGATTACGCCTCATTTGTTATGGAGAATCCCTTTGTGTCTCCTTCCCTAGAAGTGCTTCCTTCTGACCAGCGTTATGCATTTGAATTAGGTATAAAAGGAGGGGGGTCTGCTTTTTCTTACGCCTTGTCCTGGATGGAAAACAGCACAAACAACCAGGCATTGTTTGTTCAGAATCCCAAGAATTATTTAAATACATTTGAGAAACAATTTAATTATGGCAATAGTTTTGAGGTGGTCTATGATGCAATAGATACCCAGCGCTTGGGCGTTTCTATAGCAGCTGCTCCATTGCAGGGCTTAAGCCTTTCTGGACACTACCACCGTTTTAATTATACTAGCGCATCAGCCCAAGAGGCTTGGCATTTACCCAAAGAAAGCGCGAGAATTCAGTTGGAATACGACTTTTTAACCCGATTTACATTAAATGGCTCCTGGAATTATACAGGAGTGAGGACTGCCAGGTCCAGTCAGATGGTGCAATTTGTTGTTCCTGGACCATTGCCTTCTGAAGTTTTCGAATTGCCAGGATTTCACAGATTAGACGCTCAATTGTATTATCAGGCCAATGAAAGGCTGTCTGTTTTTGTCAAAGGCAGTAACCTCACAGGCAGTACCTATGCACTCTGGTCTGGTTTTGTTGCTCCCCCGAGGATTGTAATGGCAGGAGCACAGTACCGATTTGATTTATAGGTTTTCTTTTTGACCTCAGTTCCCTATCTTTAGTTGCTTTTAGCAGTGTATTTAAATTATTAAACCAAACCCCTATAACATGACATTGTACAAATCTTTATTTTTTATTGCAATTACTGCACTAGCCGTTGGCTGTAGCCCTAAAGAGTCTGTAGACCTTTTGGTGGTGAACGCCAAAGTTTATACTGTAGATGATGCTCAAAAGACCGCTACTGCTTTTGCCGTACACCAGGGTCGTTTTGTTGCTGTAGGTGAGACAGAAACGCTCCAAAAGCAGTATAAAGCTTCAAATGTTATAGATGCCCAAGGTAAAGCCGTTACGCCCGGATTGATTGACGCCCATTGTCATTTCTACGGTTTGGGGCAAAACCAACAAGTGGTAGACTTGGTGGGGACAAAAAGTTACCAAGAAGTACTGGACAGGGTAGTGGCATTCCACGACGAAAAACCTGCAGTATTTATTAGAGGTAGGGGATGGGATCAGAATGACTGGGAAGAAAAAAAATACCCTACTAAAGATGCATTGGACGCCTTGTTTCCAGATACACCAGTTGCCTTAGAACGGGTAGACGGACATGCGTATTTAGTGAACCAGGCCGCATTGGATTTAGCTGGAATTACTATAGATACTGAGGTAGTTGGAGGGAGTATAGAAAAGGAAAACGGCACACTTATAGGGATATTGGTAGACAATCCAATGGCACTCGTAGACGCTGTTATGCCAAAGCCAACGGTACAAGATATAGTTACCGCCTTAAAAGACGCACAGCGTATTGCCTTTTCTTACGGGTTAACCACTGTAAATGACGCTGGTTTGAATAGGGATGTCATAGAAATCATAGACAGTTTACACCAAACGGGAGACCTTAAAATGAGGATTTATGCCATGGTGAGTAACAGTCCAGAAAATTTAGATTACTTCTTGCCTAAAGGTGTTATTGAGACTCCAAGACTTAGGGTGGGGAGTGTCAAAGTATATGCAGACGGAGCGCTTGGATCTAGGGGAGCTACCCTTAGGGAAGCTTATTCAGATAGAGACCACCACTTTGGTGCTATGGTCACAGGTGTTAAAGAGATTGAAGCTTTGGCCAAAAGAATTGCAGCCACTGATTATCAGATGAATACCCATGCTATTGGAGACTCTGCAAACATTGTAGTACTTCGTGCCTATGCAGAGGCACTAGTAGGAACTACTGACAAGCGGTGGAAAGTAGAACACGCTCAAATTATCAGTCCTCAAGATTTTGATTATTTTAATGGGGGGATTATCCCATCAGTACAACCCACACATGCAACCTCAGACATGTACTGGGCAGAAGACCGTCTGGGTTCAAAACGAATGGCAGGGGCTTACGCTTTTAAGACATTGTTAGACAAGGCTGGAACAATAGCTCTTGGTACAGATTTTCCTGTAGAGCAGGTTAGCCCTTTCTTGACTTTTTTAGCAGCAACAGCCAGGCAAGATACTTCGGGTTATCCTGAGGGTGGTTTTCAGATTCAAGATGGCTTGACTAGAGAAGAAACTTTAAAAGGGATGACCTTGTGGGCGGCTTATTCGAATTTTCAAGAAGCAGAACGCGGGAGTATTTCAGTAGGTAAAATGGCAGATTTTGTCTTGTACCAGCAAGATATGATGGAAGTGCCTTTAATCGAAGTCCCTAATACGCAAGTTTACAGGACCTATGTGGGAGGAGAATTGGTGCACGAATAAATTGGCTTACTTATAGCTATAAAAAAAGGCGCTTTTAAAGCGCCTTTTTTTATTGTTAGATAGGATGCTACTGCATTGAAATGGGTAAGTGAACCCTTGTGGTGTTCCAGCCCATTGACAATTGTAGGTTGTCATTTTCCTCATGGAATACCATGCTAAAATACTCTAAAGCCTCTGAATCTTCACTGACAATGGCTTTAACCCTTAAAACGTCTGCTTTTTCGTCATAAGAGTAAGACCCCCATTGATTGAGATTGCTATTTAAAATGATGGTCCAGCTATTTTCACCAGGAATAGTAAACAATGCATAGGTACCTGCTTTCACGTTTTCACCACCAAACACTACATCTTGGTAGAAAGTAATTTCAGAGGCTTCGTTGGCACCTGTTCTCCAAACAGCGCCATTAGGTGCTAAGGTACTTAACGACCTACTTTTCAGTTGAGGTCTGTTGTAAATAACCCTCATTTTTTTGTTGGCGTCCATGTGTTTCGCAGGAAACCAGGCAATGTCCATAGGGCTTGCGTCTAATTTCCCAAAGTCTTGAGCACTTAGGTTGCTGCTCCATAGGAGACTAAAAAGGCAAAGGCTGTAAAATAAGTTTGTTTTCATAATGAGTGTTTTATTGGTGTTTACTTTTTTGTATTAAAATTTAGGATACTAAGTTCCGCATTTAAAACGAATATTGAAAGCGCAGCTTTCAAATGTAAGTTCACTAAGCTGTTATAAGCTTATTTGCTATCTATTTTATGCTAATTGATCTATTAAAGTAATAAATTGTAATTAAATAGATCTTTTTGGTTTTATAAATTAATGTTTTTGTTCATTTTTGTTGTCTCATTAAATAAATAACAATTATGTGTGGTATTGTATGTGCCTTTGATTTAAAACAAACTGCTGGAGATTTAAGGCCTCAGTTGTTAGAAATGTCTAAAAAAATTCGTCACAGAGGTCCGGATTGGAGTGGTATTTATGACCATGAGAATGCGATTATGGCCCATGAACGATTGGCTATTGTAGATCCAGCTTCTGGAAAGCAGCCACTGCTCAATGCAGACGGTTCTTTGGTATTGGCAGCCAATGGAGAGATATACAACCACCGTGAGTTAAGGGCTCAATTTGAGGGCAAATACGATTTTAAAACACAGTCCGATTGTGAAGTTATTTTGGCACTCTACCAAGAAAAAGGAGTGTCTTTCCTAGATGAGTTGAATGGAATTTTTGGCTTTGCGATTTACGACGCACAAAAAGATGAATATTTTATTGCCAGGGATCATATGGGGATTATCCCATTGTATATTGGATGGGATATTCACGGCACCTTTTATGTGGCTTCTGAATTAAAAGCATTGGAAGGGGTGTGCTCTAAAATAGCATTATTCCCTCCAGGTCATTATATGCATTCCAGTGATGGTGAAATGGTCAGGTGGTACGAAAGAGAATGGATGGACTATGAGGCAGTAAAGGACAATGAAACCAGTATTCAGGAGATTAAAGATGCTTTGGAAGCGGCGGTGCACAGACAGCTCATGTCTGACGTTCCTTATGGAGTGCTTTTATCTGGGGGTTTAGACTCTTCAGTGACGTCTGCGATAGCCAAAAAATACGCCCAAAAAAGGATTGAGTCGGGAGATACTACAGACGCTTGGTGGCCTCAATTACACTCTTTCTCTGTAGGCTTAGAAGGCTCTCCAGATTTAGCAGCAGCAAGGAAAGTGGCCGATCATATTGGTACGGTACACCATGAAATAAAGTTTACCATCCAAGAGGGTTTAGATGCTATTAAGGATGTGATTTACAACTTAGAAACCTATGATATTACCACCATTAGAGCTTCTACGCCTATGTATCTTATGGCTAGGGTGATTAAATCTATGGGTATTAAAATGGTGTTGTCTGGCGAGGGCGCCGACGAGCTTTTTGGTGGGTACCTTTACTTTCATAAGGCGCCGTCTGCTAAAGATTTTCACGAGGAAACCGTTCGTAAATTAGACAAACTTCATATGTATGACTGCCTTCGTGCCAATAAATCATTGGCTGCTTGGGGAATTGAGGGAAGGGTGCCATTCTTGGATAAAGAATTCATGGATGTGGCCATGAGAATTAACCCAAAAGACAAAATGATTAATGGGGAGCGCATGGAGAAATGGGTGCTGCGTAAGGCTTTTGAAGCATATTTGCCAGAATCTGTTGCCTGGCGTCAAAAAGAACAATTTTCTGATGGTGTTGGATACGATTGGATAGACACCCTAAAAGAAGTTGTTGCAGAAGCTGTTACGGACGAGCAGTTGGCCAACGCGTCTTATAGGTTCCCATTGCAAACCCCTACATCTAAAGAAGAATTTTATTACAGGTCTATATTTGAGTCTCATTTCCCCTCAGATGCTGCGGCGCTTTGCGTTCCATCTGTTCCGTCTGTTGCTTGTAGCACACCTATAGCATTGGAATGGGATGAAGCGTTTAAAAACATGAATGATCCTTCAGGTAGGGCAGTGGCCAAAGTGCACTCAGATGCCTACAGTAAATAAATTTATTTAAACAATGGTTCGGGAGTTATTTCTGATATTAAAGCCTTTCATAACGAAGGGCTTTTTTGTTCTCTATATTTGTTTTAAACCCTTCATTTTCCACAATAATTGTTAATAACTTAGGGGCTTCTAAACCATATTAAACCCCCATTTGATAGGCTATTGGTTATATTTGTAGGATTGCTTAATAAATAAACAAATAACGCTTAGGATTTATGAGTGAAGAACTTGAAAAAAAGAATTATTCCGCAGATAGTATTCAGGCCCTAGAGGGTATGGAGCATGTTAGAATGCGTCCTTCCATGTATATTGGAGATGTAGGGACTAGGGGGTTGCACCACTTGGTTTATGAGGTAGTAGACAACTCTATTGATGAGGCTATGGGAGGTCACTGTGACACTATTACCATAGATATAAATGAAGACAATTCCATTTCTGTCACAGATAACGGTAGGGGTATTCCTGTAGGAATGCACAAAAAAGAAGGGGTTTCTGCCTTACAGGTGGTGATGACCAAGATTGGTGCTGGAGGAAAATTTGACAAAGATTCTTATAAAGTCTCTGGAGGTCTTCACGGTGTGGGGGTCTCTTGTGTGAACGCACTTTCTGTAAAGCTGCAAGCCACAGTTTATGTAGATGGTAAGATTTGGGAACAAGAATACGAAAGAGGTAAAGCTGTTTATCCTGTAAGGTCTATTGGAGAAACTGACAAGAGTGGGACTACCGTGACTTTCTGGCCAGACCCAACCATTTTTACCCAAACGGTTGAGTACAGTTATGAGACGCTTTCTAATAGAATGCGTGAGTTGTCTTACTTAAACAAAGGGGTTAAGCTAACGATCACAGATAAGAGACAAAAAGAAGAAGATGGTTCTTTTGTGAGCGAAGTATTTTATTCGGATGAAGGACTTAAAGAATTTATTAAATTTTTGGACGGAAATAGAGAGCAACTGATTAAAAACGTCATTTCTATAGAAGGAGAAAAAAATGGGATTCCTGTAGAGGTAGCCATGGTTTACAATACTTCTTATACAGAAAACCTTCATTCTTATGTGAACAACATTAATACCCATGAGGGTGGAACACACCTCTCAGGATTTAGAAGGGGTTTAACCACTACTTTAAAGAAATATGCTGACGCTTCTGGTTTGTTGGACAAGCTAAAATTTGAAATTTCTGGAGACGACTTTCGCGAAGGGCTCACAGCTATTATTTCAGTTAAAGTAGCGGAACCTCAATTTGAAGGACAAACCAAGACCAAACTAGGGAATAGAGAAGTGTCTGCTGCAGTGAGTCANGCGGTCTCTGAAATGTTGGCTAATTATCTGGAGGAGAATCCAGACGACGCCAAAATCATTGTTCAAAAAGTAGTTTTAGCCGCTCAAGCAAGACATGCTGCAAATAAAGCCAGAGAAATGGTGCAGCGTAAGACGGTGATGAGTATTGGCGGTTTACCTGGTAAACTATCAGATTGTTCAGAACAAGATCCAAGTTTGTGTGAGGTATTCCTAGTAGAGGGAGACTCCGCAGGTGGAACGGCCAAACAAGGACGTGACAGGAATTTCCAAGCAATTTTACCTTTAAGAGGTAAAATTTTGAATGTGGAAAAAGCCATGCAACACAGGGTGTTTGACAACGAAGAAATCAAAAATATTTATACTGCTTTAGGGGTTTCTATTGGGACAGAAGAAGATTCTAAGGCCCTTAACTTGGATAAATTAAGGTATCATAAAGTAGTTATCATGTGTGATGCAGACGTAGATGGAAGCCACATTGAGACCCTAATCTTAACATTCTTTTTCCGTTATATGAGGGAGCTCATAGATGGAGGGCATGTATATATTGCCACCCCACCGCTATATTTGGTGAAAAAAGGCGCTAAAAAGCGTTATGCTTGGAACGACAAAGAGCGTGATGCTATAGCTGAGGAGTTTAACGGCTCGGTAAGTATCCAACGATACAAGGGTCTTGGAGAAATGAATGCGGAGCAATTGTGGGACACTACTATGAATCCGGAATTCAGAACATTAAGACAGATTACCATAGACAATGCCACGGAGACGGATAGGACTTTCTCTATGCTAATGGGAGACGAAGTACCGCCTAGAAAAGAATTTATCGAGAAAAATGCTGTGTATGCTAATATTGACGCATAATCAGAAAAATTATAAACATATAAATTAGAATTAGAATGAAGATTACAGTGGTAGGAGCAGGTGCTGTTGGTGCAAGTTGCGCAGAGTATATTGCTATAAAAGATTTTGCCTCAGAAGTAGTGTTGGTAGACATTAAGGAAGGTTATGCAGAAGGGAAGGCGATGGATTTAATGCAAACGGCTTCTTTGAATGGTTTTGACACAAAAATTACAGGAACGACTGGTGATTATAGCAAAACAGCTGGGAGTCATTTAGCGATCATTACCTCTGGTATTCCAAGAAAACCCGGAATGACAAGAGAAGAACTTATTGGTATTAATGCTGGGATTGTGAAGACTGTGGCCCAAAGCATTTTGGCACATTCTCCAGAGGTTATTATTATGGTAGTGAGTAATCCAATGGATACCATGACTTACCTGGTTCATAAAGCAACAGGATTACCAAAACATAGAATAATAGGTATGGGTGGTGCTTTAGATAGCGCCAGATTTAAGTATCGTTTGGCAGAGGCTGTAGGAGCACCTATATCAGATATTGATGGAATGGTTATTGGAGGTCACTCAGACACTGGAATGGTGCCATTGAGCAGATTGGCTACAAGAAACTCTGTGCCTGTGTCTAATTTTGTAAGTGGAGCGCGTTTGGATCAAGTTGTAGAAGATACCAAAGTTGGTGGAGCAACCTTGACCAAATTGCTAGGTACTTCTGCTTGGTATGCTCCAGGAGCTGCTGTGTCTGCTATGGCACAGGCCATAGTGTGTGATCAGAAAAAAATGTTCCCTTGTTCTACCTTTTTAGAAGGAGAGTACGGTTTGTCTGACATCTGTATTGGTGTACCGGTAATCTTAGGTGTAAATGGTATTGAAGAAATTGTTACAATTCCATTAAACGACCAAGAGAAAGCCAAGTTGGCAGAGAGTGCAGAGGGGGTAAGAAAAACAAACAGTCTTTTAGACGTATAATAATCACAACTGGTATATAAGCGCCACCGCAGGAGGCGCTTACTAATTTTGTGATTTAAAACAAATTATTGTCAGTTCCTATTGGAAATGATATATTTGCACGCAAATTATATACCAAATAATAATTCATTGAACTAATGCAAAATAAAGGACTTATAAAGCTATTTGCTTTTTTATTCGGGATAGTGAGTATTTACCAGCTATCTTTTACCTTCATTACCAGTAAGGTAGAACAAGATTCAGTAGCTTTCGCTGCCGCTAAGATTGCAGACACTGACGCAGATTATCTCGCAAAAAGAGGGTCAGAAGAAACCGCTTTCTTAGATTCTGTAAGTAACAATCCAATCTTTGGATTTACCAGCTATGCAGACGCAAAGAAAAAAGAATTAAACAAAGGATTAGACCTTAAAGGAGGGATTAATGTGACTTTGCAGATTTCTGTAAAAGACATATTAAAAGGATTGGCTAACAATTCTAAGAATCCTGTTTTCAATAAGGCTTTAGCAGATGCAGATAATGCGTCTAAAAGTAGTGACGACACTTACTTAAACTTATTCTTTGAGTCATTTGACGCCATTAAAGGAGACACTAAGTTAGCAGATCCTTCTATTTTTGCAAACAAAGCCCTTTCTGACGCGATTAATTTTCAAATGTCAGATGATGAGGTTAGGCCTATTCTAAGCCAAAAAATTGATGAGTCTATCGTTTCTGCTTTTGAAGTATTGAGAGAGCGTATCGATGGTTTTGGGGTGACACAACCAAATATTCAGAGAGAAGGTAATTCAGGAAGAATTCTGGTTGAATTGCCAGGAGCTAAAGACATCGCTAGAGCACAAGATTTACTATCTAGCACCGCACAATTGGAATTTTGGGAAACATACCCACCGAACAACCAAGATATTGCTTCTTTCTTTGTAGCTGCTAACGAGCGCTTAAAGTCACTAGTAGTGACTGAAAAAGAAACACAAAAGCCTGCTTCAGAGATTGATTCTTTGTTGGCAGACGTTGCACAAGATTCATTGGCTAACCAACAAAATCCATTAATTGACTTAATTAGAGGTCAAGGTCAAGGATACGAAACGTTTAAGTTTTCAGTAAGAGATACTGCTACGGTAGGGGCTTATTTAAGAATGAAAGAAATTCGCAGACTCATTCCAGCTTCTTTAGCTAATGTAAAGTTTGTATGGGAGCGTCCTTCTGCCAATTCTGAGGTTGTAGGTTTATACGCCTTAAAATCTAACAGAGACAATACTCCTAGAATTAGTGGAGATGTGGTGAGTGATGCTAGAGATGATTTTGACCAATTTAGCCGTCCTGCAGTATCTATGACTATGAATACTAAAGGGGCCAAAGAGTGGGAAAAATTAACCGGAGACGCATTTAACAACCAAACAGGTATTGCGATTGTTTTAGACAACAAAGTATACACTGCACCAGGCGTTTCTTCAGGTCCTATCTCAGGAGGTCGTTCTGAAATTACAGGGTCATTTACTGTGAATGAAACCAAAGATATATCTAACGTTTTACGTGCAGGTAAACTACCCGCTTCTGCTGAAATTATTCAATCTGAAATTGTAGGTCCATCACTAGGTCAAGAAGCTATTGATAGTGGGTTCAACTCTTTTTCTTTGGCCATGGTATTGGTATTGCTATGGATGATTTTATACTACGGTAGAGCAGGTCTTTTTGCAGACATTGCCCTATTGTTAAATATCGTACTTATTTTTGGTGTATTAGTGAGTTTAAATGCGGTATTAACCCTTCCAGGAATTGCTGGTATTGTATTGACTATTGGTATGTCTGTAGATGCAAACGTACTGATCTTTGAACGTATTAAAGAAGAATTGGCTAAAGGGAAAGGAAAAGCTATTGCTATTGCAGACGGATTCAGCAATGCCTTGTCTTCGATTTTAGATGCTAACATTACTACAGGACTTACAGCGATCATATTATTTGTATTTGGTTCAGGTCCTATTAAAGGATTTGCAACTACTTTATTAATAGGTATTATCACTTCTTTATTCACAGCGATTTTTATCACTAGATTATTGATTGATGGGTACACGGCTAAAAAGTCTGCATCTTTAGACTTCAATACGGCCATTACTAAGAATTTATTCAAGCAGCCTAATATAAACTTCCTAGGAAAGAGAACCATAGCTTACGCTGTGTCTGGTGCTTTTGTTTTGGTGTCTTTAGGTTCATTATTTACACAAGGCTTACAACAAGGCGTAGATTTTATTGGAGGCCGTTCTTATACGGTTCGTTTTGAACAAGCGGTGAACCCCTCTGAATTATCTTCTGAATTGTCAGATGTGTTTGGAACAGGAACCAATGTGAAGACATACGGAGAAGACAATCAAGTAAAAATCACTACAGCTTATAAAGTAGACGTTGAAGGAATTGAAGTAGACAATGAGATTCAAAATTCATTATACACTTCACTTCAGAAATATTTACCTGCTGGAACCAGCTATGAAGATTTTATTGTTGGAGATGGTAGCGGAACGGTGGGTATTATGCAGTCTTCTAAAGTTGGACCAACGATCGCAGATGATATTAAAAACAACGCTTTCTTAGCGATCTTAGGATCTTTATTGGTTGTATTCTTATACATCTTATTGAGGTTTAGAAAATGGCAGTTCTCATTGGGTGCTGTTATAGCGGTATTTCACGATGTGTTAATCGTTTTGGGTATTTTCTCTTTATTAGGAAAGTATATGCCATTCAATATGGAAATTGATCAGGCATTCATTGCGGCCATTCTTACCGTAATTGGATATTCATTAAATGACACGGTGGTTGTATTTGACCGTATTCGTGAAATTATAGCAGAAAAAGGATGGAAGTCTGGTGAAAACACCAACTTGGCCTTGAACAGTACACTAAGCCGTACTTTAAATACCTCTTTAACTACTTTAGTGGTATTGTTGTCTATCTTCATCTTTGGAGGTGAGTCGCTTAGAGGGTTTATGTTTGCTATGATTATTGGGGTGTTAGTGGGAACCTACTCATCACTCTTTATTGCAACACCAATTATGTTTGACTTCTTAAAGAAGAAGGTTCAATCAGGAAAATAATTTGAACTTAGGTTCAATGCAAAAAAAAAGGCGGCCATTTGGCCGCCTTTTTTTTAGATTATCTTAGCAACACTTCCTTGGGGTGTTTTGTAAAGTACTATTCGTTTGGCTTTCTTAAACTCGTGTTCCTCTATATGAGACACCAAAACAATGGCAGTGTTTGTTTGCTTGGCTATAGTGTCTACTAATTGTATGTATTGCTTACTTTGAGTGGAATCTAGTCCACTAGTAGGTTCATCTAAAATAAGTAATGCAGGAAATTTTATCATGGCCCTTAAAGTCATTACCATTCCTTTTTGTCCTTCAGACAATGCATGGAAAGGCATTTTATCTATAGCAGAAAGTCCAACCACCTTTAGCCATAATCTGGCTTTTTGAGTCATTTCTTCAGAAGGCACACTGTATAAACCCACTTGGTCTAATACCCCTCCTAATATCATTTCTATTGCGCTATGTGTGCCAGGAAACATTTGAACCATAGATGGAGCGTAGTAGCCCAGTTGTTTCTTAATTTCCCAAACACTTTCTCCACTTCCTTTTTTGTGGCCAAACAGCCACAAGTCTTGGCCGAATCCCTTTGGATTGTCTCCGGTTATCAAGGAGAGTAGGGTTGTTTTTCCCGACCCATTTTCTCCTTTTAACTGCCAGAAATCACCACTTTTAATGGTCCAGTTAATTTTGTGTAATACCTTTTTATTGCCATAGGAAACCTCGACATTCTCAAGTCTAACTAGTATTTCTGGGACTTTTTTCTTTAAATCATTTTTTTGAAAAATACGCCAAAGCTTTTGATCAGAATTTGTAAGTTCTGTTAAGAATAATTCATTTTGAACGCCTAAAGCTGAATCGTATTCTAGATAAGATTTTTGACTAATGAATTTAGGGATCCATTGTTCATTTGAAGTGACTACCACAAGATTGATTTGACCACAGATTCGATCTAGTTCTTCTTCTATAGAGCGCCTGTTGGTTGCGTCTAAATGAGCCATTGGGTTAATTAGCACAATGGTTTCTTTTTGTTGACTCAGGATATGCTTGAAAAATGCCATGCCTTGTTGGCCACTAGACATACGCTCTAGCGATTGACCATAAGAGTCTGTAAACCATTTTAAATCATGGATACGTTCTTCTAAAATAAGTGCTTCAATGGCTTTTTTAGAAAACCATGAGGCTTTTTTTGTTTTAGGATAGACTTCTTTGAGATACCTATAGACCCGATCCTCATTAATGTGATTTCCTATGAAAAGATGGAGATGCGAAGGCATCTGATTTTATTTTTTTACTGGGCGCAGCATATAATATGCACCTATGAGTATAAAGGGAATACTAAGCCATTGTCCCGTGCTTAACAAGCCCAGACTTTCCTCAAATCCTCCTTGACTTTTCTTTACGTACTCTACAAAAAACCTGGTGGCCCATAGTAGGATAAAGAATAGACCAAAAAGGTACCCTGCTTTGTCTTTTTTAGCAGTATTCCAAAATATATAGTACAATAAAATAAAAATCGCTAAATAGGCAATCCCTTCATAAAGTTGTGCAGGGTGTCTAAATGGAATGGCTTCTAAGTAAGTGGCAAAGTCTGGATTTGTTTCAATCATAGCATAGGCAGCCTCTGGGGTGCGCTCTCCAGTAATCCCCATGGCTTTGTAGGCAGACATGTCTTCAGAATCTCGGATGAATTTAGTGGCAAAAATAAAGTCGCCACTAACTATTTTACCGTTTATTTCAGAGTTGAAAAAATTCCCTAGTCTAATACAGAAAGCACCAAGCGATACAGGTACTACCAGCCTGTCAAACAGCGAAAGCAATTTGAATTCCGGATTTTTTTTTATGTAGAGCATCATCCCTAGGATAATACCAATAGCTGCTCCATGACTCGCTAAACCTGCAAATCCTGTGAATTCATATCCTCTGATAAGACCAAATAATGCTCCTTTGCTACTTTCCCTGATGGGCAATAATATTTCTAATAAATGGTCTTGATAATAGGCCCAATCATAGAAAAAAACATGTCCTAATCGGGCACCAAGCATGGTAGATAGTACCGCATGAATAAAGAGAGAATCTAATTGCTCTAAGGTTTTTTTCTCAGACAAAAAGATCTTTTTCATTAAGTACCAGCCTAATGCGAAGGCAATAATCCAAAGTAAGTTGTAGT
>JGI20159J14440_10000789_pt1 | contig 24103 bp, 20 predicted proteins | sample COG_09_FD_14440 | JGI IMG/M metagenome (IMG submission 14440) | reverse complement strand
TTGGTCATTACAAGAAATAAAGACTACCAGATTGACCATCCAGACTGTGCCGTTCACTTCTCACTAGAAGCCGCTTTAGAGGCCTGTAAAACAGAAGTAAAGGTATTTATCATTGGGGGTGGGGAAATATACAAAATAGGATATCCTTTAGCCACCACCATTGAACTCACTCGGGTACATGTGAGCCTCCCGGCCCACGTCTTTTTCCCTGAAATTTTAACCAAAGATTTCGAGTGCATTCAAAAAACTCCTATGCCTGCAGATGAAAAACATGCCTATGCATATACTTTTGAACGATACGAAAGACTTGCCTAACTGGGTTTAAAAGTCAGTGCTGTAATGAAGTGTCGTACGAGGACATGAAGGCATAAAACTTTTCAATACATCCGTAGCGCCATTCGAGTAAAATTCATAGCTAGCTGCTTTAGATATTAGATCATTTGCGGTCAATTCTTCTGTAACTGTTTCACGGACCAATAGCCCTTCCTTTTCCAATACCTTTTTGGTTTGCTTGGCCACAGCGCCAGCAGCATCTATTATTTCTATCCGAGACGACAGTATTTTTTTTATGGCAGGGATTAAATAAGGATAGTGCGTACAACCTAAGACGAGGCGGTCAATCCCTTTTTCCTGCATAGGTAATAAATAGGATTTCAAAAGCTCAGCCACCTCCTCTCCGTCTGCAAAACCACCTTCGATTAAAGCGACCAATCCAGTACCTTCCTGCTCAATAATTTCAACCCCCCCTGCATTCTCAAGGACTGTTTTATGAAACAGTGCACTACCAAGGGTGCCCTTGGTAGCCAACAGGCCCACTTTCCCAGTGAGTGTTTGCAAAGCTGCTGGTTTAATTGCGGGCTCAATACCTATAAAAGGAATTGTATATTTTTCTCTGAGTACGGCTATTGCATTGGTTGTAGCAGTATTACAAGCCACCACAATCAGCTTACAACCTTTGCTGATTAGAAAGTCTGTGTTTTTAATAGATAAAGCTAAAATAGTTTCTGCGCTTCTTTCTCCATAGGGTGCGTTGGCACTGTCTGCCACGTAAATGGTAGATTCATTAGGCAATAGGTTGTTCACGGCAGACCAAACAGAAGTGCCCCCTACTCCAGAATCAAAAAAACCAATAGGACCAAAAGAATTACTCATACTACTAAAATAAAAAAACCGCCTCTAAAGAGGCGGCTTTATCTGAACAAAGATGGGAAATTATCTTAGAATCCCAATTCTTTTTTAACGTCTGTCATTAAGTTTTTACCTCTAGACACCAATAAACCATATCCTTGAGTAGCGTCTAAAACATAGTCAAAACCTTGTGCGGTAGCCACTTTTTCAATGGCTGCTTTAGCTTTTTCAGAGATAGGAGCAAATAACTCAGCCTGCTTTTTTTGCAATTCCTGCTGTGCAGCTTGTTGTGCTTCGTTAATTGATTTTTCAAAACCTTGAAGCTCTAAAGCTCTTTTTTCGTTTTCTTCTTGTGTCTTTGAAGCAGACTCATTCGAATACAAAGTGTATTTGTTTCTCAACTCAGTCATTGAATCTTCAATATCTGCTCTGTAAGTTTCCTGCAATTTCTTTAATTCAGCATCTGCCGCCTTCATCTCTGGCATCTCAGATAATAACGCTTGTACATTAATATGCGCTACTTTGCTTTGGGCTTGCGCAAAACTTGTCGCAGCTACAAATAGGAATAATGCAACGGCTATTTTCTTTAAATTCTTCATCGTGTTAATTAAATTGAGTGTTAATTTTTTGTTTGTTGTTAAATCTAGTGTTCAAATATAAAATTTATTCTGGTATACTGTCTTTTTGTTGGGCAGGAAGTTTGTCAGATTTCTTTTTTTCTCTTGCTTCTTTTAGTTTTTGCTTCCGAAACTCGTAGGCTTTTAACCTATCTTCCCTCAATTTTTGCTGTGCTGCTTTCTTTTCGGCAATCTGTTGTTCCTTTGAATTTATCTTTTCAAGTTCTTCTGCCGCCTTATCTTCTAAGGCTTCATTTACAGGAGCGTCTTCTTCTGAACCTTGATTTATTTCTGCATCACTAAGCACCATATTGGCACTCATGTCTTGCCTACTCAAAGCTCTAATGACTAAATTACTCAAATTAAAACGTTCGTTCGCGAATAAAATAGTAGTACTTCCATCTGACTTATCCAGGATGAGGTCATACCCTTTTTCTTTTCCCAATCGCTGCACCTCATTAAAGACCAAATCCTGTATGGGTTGAACAATAGAAGTTCTCAAGGCGAATAAATCTCCTTGAACCCCAAATCGCTGTTGCTGGTAAGCGACCAAAGATGCCTTGGCAGATTGAATTTCTAATTCTTTTTCCTCAACCAGGCTTGGCGTGAGTAGTGCTTTTTGCGCAGACAAGTCATTCTCTAATGTCTCCAGGGCTAATTTTCTAGCGGCTATTTCCATTTGCCAGCCTCCTACGCGGTCTTCTAAAGAACGTTGTGCCTCCAAATAAGAAGGCAATTTAGACAATATATAATCCATATCTATATAGGCTACCCTGGCCTGTCTTTGAGCCTGAACGCTACTCAAACCAAGCCAAAAAACAAATAGTAGGTATGTAATTGTCTTTGTGATACTTAAATATAATAAATATTAAAAACGCTGTCCAATGATAAAGTGTGTCTGCCATCCTGATGGTCCCACAGAACCAGGCTGATTGTCTGCGTCAAAACCATAACCAAAGTCTATTCCCAACAAACCAAAAGCAGGCATAAAAATACGCACCCCTACTCCAGCTGATCTTTTTATATCAAAGGGATTAAATTCCTGAATGGTATTAAAGGCGTTTCCACCCTCCACAAAAGCCAATCCATAAATAGATGCAGATGGTTTTAATGTAATGGGATAACGCATTTCCATAGAGAACTTATTGTACACTACCCCACCTTCTTGTTGGTTTGTGGTAGGATCTATTGGGGTAAGAGATTGATTTTCATAACCCCTCAATTGAACCACTTCCCTACCGTCTAATGTAAAGTTACCAAGCCCGTCTCCTCCAACAAAGAAACGCTCGAAAGGCACATTACCAATGTCTGGATTGTAATTGCCCAAGAAACCAAATTCCGTATTGGTTCTTAAAATTAATTTACCAACTATTCTGCTATACCAGTCTCCTTTGAAGTTTAATTTGTAAAATTCCAACCACTTAAAACGAGATTCTTCTAGGGTTTCTAAGCGCCTTAATTGGCTTGCAGAAGCTTCTCCAACAGACCTTAAACCTATAATCTCATCACTCTCTTCTTTAATAGACTTAAAATCTTTAGATCCTAATAAAGAGAAAGGTGGCGTAAACTTAGCCAAAAACTCAAAACTAGATCCTCCTGTTGGGAAGATTGGATTAGGCCCAGAAGATTTTCTTGAAAGGCCAAAAGTATAGGTCAAAGAGTTAGAAGTTCCATTACCAAAATTAAACAATCCTATATTGTAGTTTTGAAAATCGTATTGTTGGTAGCCCAATGCGTGAGACACAGAAAAGTAATCGTCTGGCCACTGAAGGCGCTTGGCCAACCCAAGAGAAATACCCGTAATGGAAAACTGCCTGTCCTTATCTACATCTCTAGCAACAAAATCAAAGGAGTACTGCTGTGTTCTGGAAAGAGAGACATTGAATCTAATCGGTTTTTTACCCCCCATCCAGGGCTCAGAAAAGTTTAAACTGTATACCTTAAAAGTCCTACTCGCCTGTAAACGAAGTGCAAAAGTTTGTCCGTCACCCATAGGAACCGGCTTGTACGCTTCCTTGTCAAAAATATTTTGCAATGAAAAATTACTAAAAGAAAGTCCTAAGGTTCCAATAAAACCACCACCACCATAACCCCCTTGGAGTTCAATTTGGCTGGATCCCGCCTCTACCAAACTATAAGCCAAATCTACGGTACCTGTATTGGGGTCTGCATTTTGAACATCTGGCGATATTTGCTCGGCGTCAAAAAAGCCCAGCTGCCCCAATTCTCTAATACTTCTAATAATATTGTCTTTAGAGTATTTCTGACCAGGACGGGTCCTGAGTTCTCTGAAAATAACATGGTCATTGGTCTTATCATTCCCATTAATAGTGACGTGATCTAAGAAAGTTTCTTTTCCTTCTATAATTCTAATTTCAAAATCAATGGTATCATTGGCCGCAGAAACTTCCACTGGATTAATACTAGAAAACAAATAACCATTGTTCTGATACAAATTGGTAATATCTTCTCCGTCTGGTTTGGTATTGTCTGCGATACGCTTTCTAAGCAGCACTCCATTGTAGGTGTCTCCTTTTTTAATACCCAATACTTGAGACAAGCCCCTATCCGTATAAACAGTGTTTCCTACGAAATTAATGTCTCCAAAGTAGTATTTATCGCCTTCTTCTACTTTAATTTTTAATGCAATGTTTTCATCGTTTACCTTAGTGAAGGTATCCATGAGAATTCTAGCATCCCTGTAACCATTTTCAGCATAAGCATCTTTAAGGCTTTGCAAGTCGGTCTGATAATCTTCTGGAATGTATTTAGATTTTTTCCAAAACCTGTAAAAAGCCTTTTCCTTAGTTTTCTTTAAGGCTTTTTTAAGTCTTGCCGCACCCAGGGCGTCATTTCCTTCGAACTCAATCTCTGAAATCTTAACCTTAGCGCCTTTGTTAATGTTAATGACCATTTTCTGCGCATTGGTCTCCGTAGTGTCTGCAGCCGTTGCAATAGTCACTTTAGTATTTAAATACCCCTCTTTCTTATATTTATTTTGAAGATAATTTTTTGAATTTGCAATTAAACTCTCCGTAATCTTCTTTCCTTTCTTTAAATCCGTATCGGTTAATATTGCGTCTACTTTTCTAGACTTCACGCCGTACACAGTTACCTGAGATAAAGTAGGTCTTTCAATAATCTCTAATTCCAAGAAAACTTTTTCGTCTTCAATATTAGTGATGAAAAAATTAATATCGCTAAAGAGTTCTAAGTCCCATAATTTACTGATCACTTCGCCTATTTCTTCTCCTGGTAAAGTAATGGGTTGCCCTATCCTTAATCCTGTAAAGGTTTTCACAGTCTGGGCATTGTAGCTTTGTAAGCCAACGACTTCAATACCCCCAAGGATATATTTTTTACCGTCGTCGTATCCGCCCTCTTGGGCTAAAAGGAGGGTGCTGCTAAAAAAAAGAACCAATACCATAAAGGCATTGGTTATTGATGCAATAAAATTTTTATTTGCTAAGTTGTTCGCTTGTTTTTCCAAATCTTCTTTCTCTATTCTGATAATTAGCTAGGGCAGACTCTAAATGCGCTTTACTAAAGTCTGGCCAACAAGCTGAAATAAAATACAATTCTGCATAGGCAATTTGCCACAGCAAAAAATTACTAATTCTGTGTTCCCCACTGGTTCGCACCAACAAATCTACCTCTGGCAAATCATGCGTGTAAAGATGGGTATTTATAATGGTTTCATCAATGTTATCTGGTGAAATTATATTATTTTTAACTTTGACGCTAATGGCTTTTACGGCTTGAATAAGCTCCTCTCGACTTCCATAACTAAGGGCCAAACTCAGCGTCATACCACTGTTGTTTCGGGTCTTTTCTATCACTTCTTCTAACTCTTGAACCGCTTTCTTTGGCAGGGCAGAAAGGTCTCCAATAGCGTTCAAACGAATGTTGTTGGTCTCGAAGGTTTTTAACTCTTTTTTAAGGGATCGTATCAAGAGTTTCATCAATAAATCTATCTCAAATTTAGGACGGTTCCAGTTTTCTGTAGAAAAAGTATAGAGTGTTAAGTATTTAATACCCAATGACACACAATGCTCTACAGTGGCACGCACCGTTTTAACCCCTTGCTCATGACCAAAAGTTCTTGGCATTCCCTTAGCCTTAGCCCAACGTCCATTACCATCCATTATAATGGCTAAGTGTTTGGGCAAGCGGTCCTTATGAAGTACAATCTCTTTTTCCATTTTTAATCAAAACAATCCCTACAAGGTTTTCTAGTAAAAGTATAGGTGAAANTTATTCCAGAAAACACATACCAATCGTTGTTATTAATGTTTCCAAATTGGTAGACGGCAAAATTAGAATTTATTGGGTTACTTCCATCTAAATTATCGGTAAATGTGTATCTAACTCCAATTTCTGCTCCTAAAATGCTATTTGAACCCACCCTGGCTTTAAGTCCAAAATGAATTGGGAGGGCAAAAGAAATGTCTTTTTTCTGGGTATCCATCAGATTTCCAGAATCAAAATAATTATAATCATACCTAAAAACAGTGAGACCTGAGTATATATAAGGGGTAAATACCGGTCCAAACCTATGAAGGTTATAAGGCAAGAAATTGACTTCTAAACCGGTGGATAGTTCCAGTAAACCAGTATTCCCATTTAAATTTCTTAAAATTCTAGCGGGGTCTTGTGCTTCTTTATCATTAAAACTCAAATTGGTATAACTTAAACCAGCCCTCCAGGCGTATCGCTGGCTTTTATTCCATTTAAACAATAAACCAAAACCAAAATTAGAAGGACTTAAGTGTTTTTGAGACCCCACATCAGCTAAGGCATTTGTCCCACCTAATATTACGCCAGCCTCATAGGTCTGGGCTTGAACCAAAGTAATAGACAGCAAAAATATACATAAATAGAAACGCATGTGCTAAGCTTAAAGGGTGTCATTAAAGACCGTTAAGGCCCGCCTAAGTATAAAACAACTAATCAGAATTTTTATTGTGACTTAATTCCTTTTGTCTTCTCCCCATAAAAGTTTTTTACGGAGTGTTTTTAGGAAACTCTCCGAAGTATAAGCCACCATCTTAAGGGTATAAGGTGCTTTTTTAATAACCAATTCTGTGCCGTTGTCTATACTCGCGATACGAGAATCTAGTGAAACCAAATGCTGCTGTTCCCTTCCGGACACTACAAGCCTAATCTCTGTATGGTCCGTTATAATCAGTGGCCTTGCATTCAGATTATGTGGTGCAATGGGTGTTAAGATAAGTGAATTAGTCCCTGGTGCTACTACAGGACCTCCACAAGACAAAGAGTAGCCTGTTGAACCTGTAGGCGTAGCAATAATTAAACCGTCTGCCCAATATGAAGTAAGGTATTCTCCATCTAAATAAGTAGCTATCGTAATCATGGCTGTAGTATCTTTCCTGCTAACAGTAATTTCATTGAGCGCTACATTTACCTCTCTAAATGCGTCAATAGGATGGTTTGTGTATAAGCCTACCATGCTTCTTTCTTCAATAGTGTAAGCGCCTGCTACAAAATCAGTAATCACTTTCTGAACAGCACCCACATCTATGGTAGACAAAAAACCCAATCTCCCTGTATTGACTCCAACCAATGGAATGCCAGAATCTTTAATGTAAGTGATGGCCTTTAGCATAGTGCCATCCCCACCAAAACTCACAAACAAAGAGGTCTCCTTTGGCACTTCTTCTTGACTAGAAAAAGTGCCTAAAGGGGACAATAATGCATGTAGCGATGTTTCATTGAACGAAGCTATGGCTTCCTTGAAATTATTTTCAATAGAGGCTTTTCCCCCTACAGCTTCAATAGCCTCTAATATACCCACCAAAGCTTTAACGGTAATTTCAGAGGGTAAATAACCAAAAAGTGCTACGTTTAATTGCACCATATTATATATTTAAATAAGTATCTAAGTAAGCGGCATTATCTTTGAGTATACTGGCAAAAAGGTCTTCCCCTTCAATAAAGTAATCTCAAAACCAAAACGCCTTAAACCTGCCAAAGTATCTTGAATAGGGTTTGGCGCTATTTTTATCAATACATTCATCTCCCTGTCCCATTCCCAAGTAACTAAGCCCAAAATTTGCTGTTGTGTTTGCTCAAAAATAGTGATCAAACGCGTTAAAGAAAAATCCAACTGTGCCATTTTTACTTCAATCACAATGCCATCCTGTTCGAAAAGCGACAGAGAAGCCGTGGCTGTTATAAAATCTTTTTCAAAAACATAACCCACAAAGCGTCCATCTTTAGTGACCACAGCAGCCACGGATACTTGTAATTTTTTAAAGCCCAACCCATAATTAAACCAATGGGTTTCTGATGAGATACTGTCTGGCATAAAAGTATAAGACAATTCATCTAAGGCATTAAAATCAAGTTCACATAAAACTTTCAAAGAAACCATTCCTAAAAACCGTTCTTGATCAATAACAGCCAACCAATCGCATTGGGCCTGCTCAAAGCGGCCTAAAACAATCTCTTTAGAATCTTGAAGATTCAAAAAAGGCAGGTTATATACTATCAATGACTCCATATACTGAGCTAAAATGGGTGGATACTTCTTAAAATAAGACCTCAAACAACAACTGTGACAACTACTTAAATTGGTTCAAAATGGCCTTATTATTTAAATAAATAAATATGCGCTTGTTTTTTTTGCAAATTACTAATTAAAAAATGGAATAGCCCTCGCTTATTTGTATTTTTGTTCCCGAACAATTGCAATGAATTCATGACAAAATTAAGCGTAAACATAAACAAATTAGCCACACTCAGAAATGCACGTGGCGGAAATGTGCCAGACCTTCTCGTGTCTGCATCTGACATAGAACGATTTGGTGCTGAGGGAATTACCATTCACCCAAGACCAGACGAACGCCATATTCGTTACAAAGACGCCAGAGAACTTAAAAATGTGGTGACCACAGAATACAATATAGAAGGCAATCCAAACGAAAAATTTATTGCTCTGGTATTAGACGTAAAACCTACCCAGGTTACTTTAGTTCCAGATGCAGTAGACGCCATAACCTCTAATGCAGGTTGGGATGCTATTACCCATGCAGACTTTTTAAAAAATACCATAGCACGGTTTAAAGCAGCAGGTATAAGAACCTCTATTTTTATAGACCCTGTAATAACACAAATAGAAGCAGCGGCAGCTACAGGTACAGACCGAGTAGAGTTGTACACAGAAGCCTATGCAAAGGGGTTTGACCAAGGGAATAAAGAAGCCGCTATTGCGCCCTATAAGGCAGCTGCAACCAAGGCCAGGTCTTTAGGCTTAGGCGTAAATGCAGGCCATGACCTGTCTCTAGACAACATTGGCTTTTTTAAGGCAGAAATTAAAGAACTGGACGAGGTTTCTATAGGCCACGCGCTCATTTGCGAATCCCTTTATTTGGGCCTAGAAAATGTCATTCCCATGTACCTAAAAGCACTTTCCTAATGCCTTTACTACACGCCAATAGTTTTGGAAGTGGAGAAGACCTTATTATTCTCCATGGTTTTTTAGGGACCAGTGACAACTGGAAGAGCTTAGGTAAGGCTTACGCCGATGCTGGTTTTCGCCTCCACCTTTTAGACCAAAGAAACCACGGTAGAAGTTTTCACAGCACCAATTTTCTTACTACCCTTATGGCAGAAGACGTCTTGGACTACCTCCTTGAGCATGGCATTGAAAAAGCAAAGGTTCTAGGGCATTCCATGGGAGGTAAAACCGCCATGTACCTTGCAGGCATAGCTCCAGAAAAAGTACAAAAACTACTCGTTGCAGACATAGGGCCAAAGGCTTACCCACCGCACCACAAAACCATATTAGACGCCTTGAGCATCTTATACAACAGCCCGCTAAACAGTCGGTCGCAGGCAGAAGAAATCTTGTCTGTCCACATTAAATCAGCTGGGATAAGGCAATTCCTTCTTAAAAATCTTTACAGAAAAACCCCTGAAACTTTTGGATTCAGGGCTAACATTCCTGTACTTTCTGGCGCTATGGATGCTATTGGTGAAGCACTCCCTTCTGAATTTATTTTCGAGAAGCCCAGCATGTTTTTATCTGGTGCGCAATCTGATTACATTCTCCCAGAAGACCATCTGAGTATCTTAAGACAATTTCCACAAGCCCAATTCAAGTCCATTTCAAATGCAGGACATTGGCTACATGCAGAAAACCCAAAGGATTTCTTTGCAGACACATTGGCTTTTCTTAGGGTCTAGTTCTCCCCAGATTAAAAAAATATAACACCCATTTAAAAAGAGAACTCAAAAATTGTTGTACTTATTAAAAAGCACTACTTTTGCCCCCCATTAAAAGCCTTTAAAAAAGCAGTAAGCGCATGAAGATCACCAAGAAACAGTTAGATACGTTAAACGCAGAGATTAACATTACACTTGACCAAGCAGATTTCCAACCTAAGGTAGACACTATCTTATTGGACTACAAAAAGAAAGCCAACATCCCAGGTTTCAGAAAAGGTCAGGTGCCTATGGGAATGATCAAAAAACAGTATGGTAAATCAGTTTTAGTTGAAGAAGTAAACAAACTTTTACAAGAAAAATTAAATAGCTACCTCACTGAAGAGAAATTATCTATTCTTGGAAATCCATTGCCTAAAGTTTTATCTGAAACTTTTGACTGGAATGCAGACACACTTTCATTTGAATTTGAAATAGGACTCTCTCCTGAATTTGAAGTGTCTCTAAAGACTAAAAAATCAGTGACTAGCTACAAGGTAGAAGCAGACAAAAAAATGGTTGCAGATCAGGTATTATCTATCCGCAAACAATACGGAAAAATCAGTCCTGAAAAAGCCGTTACCGCTAGCAGTGAAATAACAGGTTTATTCTTCTCTGAAGAAGCAGGTATAGATAAAAAAACGACCATTACTTTAGACCAGTTAAAAGCAAAAAAAGCAATCACATCTCTTCAAGGAGCAGAAGTAGGTGCTTCAATTAGCTTAGACACAAAAGGACTTTTCAAAGAAGACGCTGCTGTTGCTGGCGCTTTTGGATTAGAAGCTGCTGAAGCCAAAGACCTTAAAACAACTGTTGTTTTTACCATTGAAGAAATTAACGAACGAACTCCTGCTGCATTAGACCAGGAATTATTTGACAAACTTTTTGGTAAAGATGTAGTGAAGTCTGAAAAGGAATTGGGGCAAAAAATAAAAGAAGACGCTGAAAAGCAATTCGTACAACAAGCAGACCAAAAGCTTTTGAATGATGTTACTGAAGCCTTAATTGCCCAAACTAAATTTGACTTACCTGGTGAATTCTTAACCAGATGGATCCAAACAAGCGGAGAAAAGCCCCTTACAGACCAAGAAGCCAAAGCAGAGTACGAAAGATCTGAACAAGGCCTTAGATACCAGCTTATCGAAGCGAAAATCATAGAGGCCAATGCGCTTCAAGTGAGTTTTGAAGACCTTAAAAGTTTTGCCAAAGATTTGATCAAAGAACAGATGGCACAATACGGTCAGTTAGATCCTAAGGATGAGGAACTAGACGGCATTGCTGCAAGGGTATTGTCTAACCAGGAAGAAGTAAAACGACTTTCAGAACAGATGATGAGCCAAAAATTAATCACACTATACAAAGAGAAAGCCAACCTTAAAGAAAAAACGCTTTCTTATGAAGATTTTGTAAAAGAAGTTTACGGCGCATAATTAGCCCGCCGCTCTATCTGCAATCGTATAAATTACCTATCTTTACGGTGCTAAAAGCTCATGCTATTAGCACCGTATTTATTTATCAATTAAGCACCTCATATGAATTACGCACAAGAGTTTAAGCATTTTGCGATCAAAGACCAGGGTATTAATGGCAACTATTACGACGCTATTATGACCAGCATGTATCCGGTGGGAATGACCCCTAATATTATTGAAGAAAGACAGCTAAACGCCATTGCTATGGATGTTTTTTCTAGGTTAATGATGGATCGCATTATTTTTTTAGGCACAGGTATTAACGACCAAGTAGCTAATATTGTTCAGGCACAATTGCTGTTTTTAGAAAGTGCAGACGCGGCTAAGGACATTCAAATATACATTAACTCCCCAGGGGGAAGTGTGTATGCTGGTTTGGGAATTTACGACACCATGCAGTTCATTAAACCAGATGTAGCCACCATATGTACTGGTATTGCAGCCTCTATGGCCGCAGTATTATTATGTGCTGGGGAAAAAGGAAAAAGATCTGGCCTTACCCATTCAAGGGTCATGATACACCAACCATTATCTGGTGCTCAGGGACAGGCAAGTGATATTGAAATTGCCGCCAAAGAGGTATTGAAAATCAAAGACGAATTATATACGATTATTTCCAATCACTCTGGACAAACTTTTGATAAGGTATACCAGGATTCAGACCGTGATTACTGGATGAAAGCAGAACAAGCCAAATCTTACGGAATGATAGATGAAATATTATCGAGAGATAAAAAATAAACAACATGGCTAAAGACAATCTTGAATGTTCTTTTTGTGGTAGAAAAAAACCAGAAACCAACTTACTTATTGCAGGGATAGACGCCCACATATGTGACAGGTGTATTGCCCAGGCAAATGGTATTGTTGCTGAAGAGACAAAACAAGACCAAGTAAATGACTTATCAGAGGAACTTACCTTAAAAAAGCCCATAGAAATTAAAGACTTTTTAGACCAATTTATCATTGGTCAAGACCGCACCAAAAAGGTGCTGTCTGTAGCGGTCTACAACCACTACAAAAGACTCTTACAACAGAATACCAAAGACGACGTGGAAATTCAAAAATCCAATATCATCATGGTAGGACAAACAGGTACTGGAAAAACACTCATGGCAAAAACCATCGCCAAGATGTTAAATGTTCCACTCGCTATTGTAGACGCCACTGTACTAACAGAAGCAGGCTATGTTGGAGAAGACGTGGAGAGTATTCTAACCAGGCTCTTACAAGCGGCAGATTACGACCTAGAAAAAGCAGAAAGAGGTATTGTATTTATTGACGAGATAGATAAAATTGCTAGAAAAAGTGACAACCCTTCTATCACCAGAGATGTCTCTGGAGAAGGCGTACAACAGGGATTGCTTAAACTCTTAGAGGGTACCGTTGTTAACGTACCACCAAAAGGAGGTAGGAAGCATCCAGACCAAAAATTCATTGAAGTAAACACAGAAAATATTCTTTTTATTGCCGGAGGTGCTTTTGACGGTATTGAGAAAAAAATTAGTAAGAGACTGAACTTACAAGCCGTAGGTTACAGTGCCTCTAAAGCAGACGAAGGATTGGACAATGAAAACATCCTTCAATACATTACCCCAAAAGACCTTAAAGATTTTGGTTTAATTCCAGAGATTATTGGAAGACTTCCTGTGCTCACCCACATGAATCCTTTAGATAAGAAAACACTCAGGGCTATTTTAACCCAACCAAAGAACGCCATTATAAAGCAGTATGAAAAGCTTTTTGAAATGGATCATATTGCCCTAGAAATCAATGAGGAAGCTTTAGACTTCTTGGTAGAAAAAGCGCTAGAATACAAATTAGGTGCTAGAGGATTGAGGTCTTTGTGTGAATCTGTCTTTACAGACGCCATGTTTAGCCTGCCGAGTTCAGAGGAAAAAGAATTTAAGGTAGACAGGGCTTATGCAGAAAAAAAATTGCGCTTTGAAACAGCCAAATCTTTAAAAGCGGTTTCATAAGGCAATACACCCTTAAGAAATAAATTCCTGTATATAATTAGCCAAGAAAACGACCTACAAAGCCATTAACTCCTCCAGGTATTGCCTGGAGTTGGAAAGCCTAGGTATTTTATGCTGCCCACCTAATTTGTCTTTTCCCGCCAACCAATCATGAAACTGTCCTGCTCTAGCCTTGTGCACTAAGGGCTCATTTAAAGTCATATTATTATACCGTTTTGCTTCATAATCTGAGTTGAGGGATTTTAAAGCATTATCTAAAAGGGCCGTAAAATGACCCAAATCCTGAGGAGGGGTCCTAAATTCTATGAGCCATTCGTGGCCGCCCTTATTCTTTCCCTCCATAAAAATGGGGGCAGCCGTATACTCTATAATTTCTGTCTTGGTTTTTTTACAGACAATCTTCAAAGCTTCCTCTGCATTTTCTATGATAAGCTCTTCTCCAAATACATTGATGTGGTGTCTGGTTCTACCTGTAACTTTTATCCTGTGCGGACTCAATGAAGTAAAGCGCACGGTATCTCCAACCTTATAGCGCCACAATCCAGCATTGGTGGTAATCACAATAGCATAATTTGTATGAAGGGTCACTTCTGACAAGGGAATGGCGTATTCCGCTTCTTTACCGTAGGCATTCATTGGGATAAATTCATAAAAAATACCATAGTCCAACATAAGCATTAAGTCAGAGGCTTTGTTGCGGTCTTGAATGGCAAAAAAACCTTCCGAAGCATTATATATCTCGTAATAATTAAACGATTTTCTGGGCAGTAGCTTTTTAAATTGATCCTTATATGGACTGAAACTTACGCCACCGTGAAAATACACCTCTAACTGGTCCCAAACTTGAAACAAATGCTCATTCCCAGTAGTATCTAAGAGTTCATTTAAAAGCACCAACATCCAAGAAGGTACACCGGCCATACTGGTCACGTTTTCCTTAGTAGTCTCCGCAATAACCGCAGCGAGTTTGGTGTTCCAATCAGGCATTAAGGACACCTTATTAGAAGGCGTAGAACTAAACTCTGCCCAAAAGGGCATATTGTCAATAAGAATGGCAGAAAGGTCTCCAAAAACACTGCCATGAGATTCGTACAATTCCTTTGACCCCCCCAGCCGCAAACTTTTCCCCGTAAACAATTGAGAATTCTCGTTGTTATTGAGATAAATAGACAAAAGATCTTTGCTGGACTTATAGTGACAGTCTTCTAAAGATTCCTGACTCACAGGAATAAATTTACTTTTGGCATTGGTGGTTCCACTACTTTTGGCAAACCATTTTATAGGGGTAGGCCAGAATAAATTAGCCGTACCTCTCCTGGCTTGATCTATTAAATGCTCCATGCCTTCATAGTTGGTTATGGGCACACGAGCAGCAAAATCTGAATAGTTTTTAATAGATCGAAAATCAAAACTTTTACCTATTTCTGTGTCTTTAGCAAAGTCTACCAGTCCCATGAGCAACTCTTCCTGCACCTCAATAGGGTACTTTAAAAAAAATTCAATCTGGTGGAGCCTCTTTTTAAGCAGCCAAGAGGCTACAGTATTAATGATTGGTATGGGCATTTACGGTATATTTTGTAGCTTGCTTAAAAATAGGTTTTAATTTGGTTTTCACCAACCGCAAAGCAGTTTTAAACAAAGATGACATATCAGGGTGTTTTAAAAAAAATGCAAACAGAATTGGGCGCACCAATCCAGTATTATTTGGTTTTTAAAGAAGATTTTGTGCACCTCAACACCCTTCTAGGAAGGGTTATAAATATAGACTTTCATGGCTATGAATGTTTGAATTGTCATGAAGACAAACCCATCTTTAGGCAAGGATTTTGTAAAAATTGTTTTTTTGACACCCCCCAAGCTGGAGACTGGATCATGCGACCAGAATTGAGCAAGGCACATTTGGGCATAGAAGACCGAGATTTGGCCTATGAGCAGAAGGTTCAGTTACAACCCCATATTGTGTATTTAGCGAACTCCAGCCACTTAAAAGTTGGGGTAACTAGAGGGTCTCAAATACCCACAAGATGGATTGACCAAGGGGCACATGAAGCCATAGAAATTTTGGAGGCACCCAACAGGTACCTGGCGGGAATTACAGAAGTAGCCCTCAAAGATCATGTAGCAGACAAAACCAACTGGAGAAAAATGCTTACTGGTCAGACCCAGGATGAAGATCTCGCCACTGTAAGAGACCAACTGAAACAATACATTCCTCAGGAAGCCCTGCCTTATTTTTTAGATCAAAGCAAAGAACAACACATGGACTTTCCTGTGAGCCAATACCCTGAAAAAGTGCAGTCTACAAACCTAGGTAAAACTCCTTCTTTTAGTGGCACGCTCAGCGGTATAAAGGGCCAGTATTTAATTTTTGAAGACCAGCGGGTTTTTAATGTGAGAAGCCATGAAGGCTATATTGTGAAGCTTTCATTTTAAAAAGACCCCTTTAATTAATTTAAAGAAGGCTTAAAAATTTACCTAAAAACTCTTTACCAAGTAATCTCANCNCCNTGNGGTAAATTAAATTTCTTTCTAAAAATACCCACAAAGAGATACAAAAAGGGGGTGTCTAAAGCCGCAACAATCACTTTAAAAATAAAGCCACTAGCGACCAATCCCATAAATAAATCCCAAGGTAAAATACCAAATACACACAACAGTAACACCACTAAAAATGTGTCTGCGAATTGAGATAAAAATGTAGAGAAATTATTGCGCAACCACAAATGTTTGCCTGCAGTTAATTTTTTCCAAAAGTGATAGAGACTGATATCTATGTATTGTGCCGCCAAATATGCCAACATAGAGGCTAAAACAGCTACCGGTGAAAGGGCAAAAACTTGTTCAAAAACAACATTATCTACAGGAGAAGCGTCCATGGCAGGCACTGCATTAGCCAGCAAGATAATACCCATAGAAAATACCGAGGCAAATATACCTGCACCCACTATAGCATTGGCTTTTTTGGGACCGTAAATTTCAGAGATCAGGTCTGTGATTAAAAAAGTGATGGGATAAGGCAAAATACCTACGGAAACCTGAAACAAAGGCACGCCAAAAAGGCTAATATCTCCAAAGGGTTGCCAAGAGAAAAATTTCTGAAAAATTAAATTAGACACCACCAAAGAAGTAATAAATAACGCCCCTAATAAAAGGTAAATCTTTTGCGCATGCTCTTTTTGTTTCCCTTCTAATACAAATACCCCTTCTTGTTTCATCTAAAATAAAAACCCTTATTAATTCTCAATATAAGTCCAATAGGAATTAAAACCTACTTAATCTCTAACGCAAAGGGCATTCTTGCCTGAATGCCTTCTTGCTTTATGCGCAGACGCACTGTATTTAAGAAGCCAGCTGCATCTAGATGATTCTGAGACAAGGAAGCCAGTGATTTAATAGATGTGCTCACGCCAGACAAGTCTTCTATTAATTGCTCAAACGGAGACTTGTACTTGGGATAGTTTCTAATGCCGTAATCAGATGCGCCACCCAATAAAGCCGCTTCTGCTATAGCCACGTCTAAGTCTCCAATGCCATCTATAAGCCCCCCTGCTAAGGCAGCCTCTGCAGTCCAAACCCTTCCTTGCGCAAGGGCGTCTACCTGGTCTACAGTCATACCCCTACCTGAACTGACCCTACTTAAAAAAGTCTGGTAGGTGTCTTCTATACTTTGAACCGTCAGTGCCCTGAACTTTTCAGACATAGGCCTAAACACAGAGTAAGTAGCGCCGTTGTCGTGGGTGGCAACTTCTTGGGCGTTCACCCCCCACTCTTTTGCCAATTGAGACATATTGGGCAATACTCCAAAAACACCTATAGAACCTGTGATTGTAGCAGGAGAAGCAAATATTTTGTTTGCCCCAGCTGCAATGTAGTATCCGCCAGAGGCGGCTACATCTCCCATAGAAACCACTACAGGTTTCACAGCTTTTGCCTTTTCAATAGCGTGCCAGATAAGGTCTGAAACCAATGCACTCCCTCCTGGAGAATTCACCCTGAGCACAATGGCCTTAACACTGCTGTTTTCAACTGCGGCCTCAATACCTTCTATAGTGAGTTCCTGCCCAATATAATCTGCATTACCCTGGCCGTACAAAATTTCTCCTTGGGCGTAAACCACAGCAATATTTTCTTTTGAGCTGTAAGGACGTTTGGTCGCTGAATGACGAATATAGTCACTTAAAGCAACTGTTTTTGGCTTATTGGGAAGGGGTAAATCAAACGCTTTTTTTAGGGCCAAATCGTACTCATCTTCGTATAACAATCCATCTATAAATCCGTTTTCTAGGGCCTTTAAAGGGGTTCCGGCGCCCATGGCCGTTACAAATCCATTGAGTTGCGCTAAAGTCATGCTTCTATCCTGAGCCATATCTTGAGCCATCACTTGCCAAAGCCCGTCTAACAGTGCTGTAAGCTGGGTTTTTTGAGCCACACCCATTTCATTATCTAAATAAGGCGCTACAGCGCTCTTGTATTTACCATGCCTAATAACCTCCATTTTTAATCCAGATTTATCTTGAAAATCTTTGAGGAACAACACTTCTGAGCTAAGGCCTTTTAAGTCTACAATTCCAGTTGGTGTAAGAAAAATTGAATCTGCCACTGAGGCCAAATAATAATCTTTCTGATCGTAAAACTCCGCATAGGAAAAAACCTTCTTTCCAGAGGTTTTAAAATCCGACAAGGCATCTCTAATCGCTTTCACCTGAGACCAACCTGCCATGAAATATGCATTTCTAATACTAATCCCCTGAACCCTGCTGTCTTCTTTAGCCACTTCAATGGCCAATAGAATCTGATCAAGCCCCATTTGTGGGTTGCCAAATGCACCAAAAGGATCTTGGCTTTGGTCTACTACCCTATCCTTTACGGATCCTTGAAAATCCAATTCCAACACGACTTTGTTGCCAATCACGGTCTGAGGTTCCATATCTGATAAAGCCGTTATGATAGAGAAGAACATAAAAAAAGCCACTCCAAAGGCGACTAAGGTCCCCAAACATGAGGCAAAAAAATTTCTTAAAAAAGCCATAGCACAATCTTTTATAAGAACAAAGATACCGATTCTTAAATTCTTTTGTTACTTTGTTTTCTCATGAAAAAAAATACCCATATCGCCCATTTTTCATTGGGCAGCAACCGAGGAAATAAAGCATTAATGCTCCAAAAAGCCATTTATCTTTTAGAAGATAGGCTCGGAAGTATTATCGCCATCTCCCCTGTGTATAAAACAGCCGCTTGGGGTTTTGATTCTGAGGACTTTCTAAATTGTTGCGTATCTATAGCAGTCACTATGACTCCTTTAAAGGTGTTAGACACTATCTTAGAGATAGAAAACAACTTGGGAAGAAAACGCTTTGAGCAAGAGGGTTATGCCCCAAGAACCATAGATATTGACCTACTGCTCTACGGCACAGAAATTCACCTGGACGAGCGTTTACAGTTGCCACACCCGCAGATGGAAAAAAGGGCTTTTGTGCTCCTGCCTTTGGCCCAAATTGCCGCTAAGGCCATACACCCTATTTTTGATAAATCCGTGCAGTCACTCTTGAACGAATCTGAAGATTCAAGTGCGTTGGAACTTACTGATATTGTACTTAAAAAAACCCTAAGCTTACAAGATAGCGGGCTTACCTTTATAGCTATTGAAGGGAATATAGGGGCTGGCAAAACCACCCTTTCTTCCATGATATCTGAAGATTTTAATGCCAAATTAATTCTAGAGGGCTTTGCAGACAATCCGTTTCTGCCTAAATTCTATGAAGATCAGGCCCGGTATGCCTTTCCTTTAGAAATGTCTTTCCTAGCAGAAAGATACCAACAATTCACAGAGAGCACCTCTCAACTAGATCTCTTTAAAAATTTCATGGTCAGTGATTACGACATTTACAAATCACTCATTTTTGCCCAAATCACCCTTGGAAAGGAGGAATTCGCTTTGTACCGAAAATTATTTGGGTTCATGTACCAAGACGCTAAGGTTCCAGACGCTTATATTTACTTGTATCAAAATACGGAGCGCTTGTTAGAAAATATAGCGAAAAGAGGCCGTGATTATGAAAAAACAATTGATGCTGAATACCTAGAAAAGATTAATCAGGGCTATTTGGACTTTATTAAAACACACCACCAAAACCACCAACTCATCATAGATGTTTCCGATCGGGACTTTGTGTCAAATCCAGAAGATTACCAATGGATTATTAAAAAAATAGCCCTGTTTGGCTTTTTAAAAAGCCGATAACTTTTTCCAAAAGTCCCAAACCACTACACCTGCACTTACAGAGATATTCAATGAGTGTTTGGTACCAAATTGAGGTATTTCTACCACACCATCACTCTCATTAACCACCGCTTGCTGTACCCCTTTGACCTCATTCCCAAAAATAAGTGCATAGGTTGTTTCTGGCTGTAGCGACATTTTATCTAGAAAAGTAGCCCCTTGAGCTTGTTCAACAGACCACACCGCTATGGACTGTGCCTGCAATTCTTTAACCAATTCCAAGGTGTTTTCTCTGTATTCCCAGGCAACCGTTTCCGTGGCGCCCAAAGCAGTTTTATTAATGTCTTTATGTGGTGGCTGCGCTGTTATGCCGCAGAGGTAAATTTTAGTGACTAAAAATGCGTCTGCTGTTCTAAAGACAGATCCAATATTATTGAGGCTTCTAATGTTGTCTAAGATTAATATCAATGGCGTTTTCTGTGCTGCTTTAAAACCAGCCACATCTAACCTTTCCAAAGCCTCGTTAGTTGTTTTCTGCATTTTGAGTTTTTTTATCCTATAAACCCCTATAGATATTAACAAATGTTTTGTAAAGCAGGGGAAAATAGTACATTGCTTCTTTATTTAAGGACCAAAAATACACTAATTAAACCGCTTTTGAAACCAACAGAAACACCAAAAAAAATTAGTCCATTGATGAAACAATACAATGGAATTAAAACCAAATACCCTGACGCTTTGCTGCTTTTCAGGGTAGGTGATTTCTATGAGACTTTCGGAGAAGACGCTATTAAAGCAGCGAGGATTTTAGGGATTGTGCTCACCCATAGAAACAATGGTGGAGACAAAACGGAATTGGCTGGCTTCCCACACCACTCTTTAAACACTTATTTGCCAAAATTGGTGAAAGCGGGACAAAGGGTGGCCATTTGCGACCAATTAGAAGATCCCAAGCAAACCAAAACTATTGTCAAAAGAGGGGTCACCGAACTCATTACACCCGGAGTAGCTTTCAATGACGACATTCTCTCTGCCAAATCCAATAATTTCCTTGCAGCGCTTCATAAAACCAATAAGGGATTTGGGGTGGCTTTTTTAGACATTAGTACTGGAGAGTTTCTATGTGCACAAGGCACTGAAGAGTATATTGACAAACTATTACAAAATTTTTCTCCTTCTGAAGTATTGGTTTCCAAACCAGAACGAAAAAACATTCAAGCCTCTTTTGGCGGGCATTGGCATTATTTTTTTGTGGAAGACTGGGTTTTTCAAGAACATTACGCCAAAGAAAGTCTCAACAAACAATTCAACACAAAAACGTTAGCTGGCTTTGGTGTAGAAAATTTACCCTTAGGTGTCATTGCCGCTGGAGTTGCTTTGCATTATTTGTCAGAAACCAGGCATGACAAATTGAGTCACATAAGCCGTCTCAACAGAATTGCAGCAGACGCTTATGTATGGATGGATCGTTTTACCATTAAAAATTTAGAACTTTTTCAGTCCAACGCTCCCGATGGGATTAGTTTATTAGAAGTGATCGATAAGACCACTACCCCAATGGGTGGTAGGCTGTTAAAAAGATGGTTGGCCCTACCTCTAAAAGACCAAAAAGCTATTGAGGCCAGACACCAAATTGTGTCTCACCTTCAAGAAAACGCAGCATTAGAACAGCGATTTGAACAGGCTTTAAAAAGTATTGGAGACCTAGAAAGGCTTATCTCTAAGGTGGCCACCACCAAGATAAGCCCTAGAGAGATGGTGCAGTTAAAGAATACTCTTCTGGCCCTTGGGCCTATTAAATCTCTCGCTGCTGCTTCAGGCCAAAAAGCTTTGGCGCATTTGGCAGAAGGTATAGATCCTTTGGAACCGTTTACCCAATCTATTATGGCTTGCCTTGCTGAGGAGGCACCTGTTGTTATTGGAAAAGGAACCACCATTGCCACAGGATACCACGACGCTTTAGATGAATTAAGAGACCTATCCAGCGCAGGAAAAAAACATTTAGACGCCATGCTCGCAAGAGAAATGGAACGCACAGGAATTAGCAGCTTAAAAATTGCGTCTAACAATGTGTTTGGGTATTATATAGAAGTGAGAAATACCCATAAAGACAAGGTGCCTGAGGACTGGATTAGAAAACAAACTTTGGTCAATGCGGAGCGTTATATTACAGAAGAACTCAAAACATACGAAACTAAAATACTCGGTGCCCAAGAAGAAATTTTAAGTATTGAACAAGCCCTATTTGAAGAATTGGTCTCTAAAGCACAGGCGTTTATTGTGCCCGTTCAAAAAAATGCGCATCAGGTGGCTACCCTAGATTGCCTGTGTGGTTTCAGTATTTTGGCTCGTGAACAAAATTATTGCCTCCCATACTTAGACCAAGGATTCTCTTTAGACCTTAAAGGCGCTAGACACCCTGTTATAGAACAGCAATTAGCTGTCGATGAAAAATATGTAGCTAACGATCTTTTCCTAGACAGAGAAAGCCAACAAATCATTATGATCACTGGGCCTAATATGAGTGGTAAATCTGCTTTATTAAGACAAACCGCTTTGGTGGTGCTTATGGCGCAAATGGGCTCTTTTGTTCCAGCCAGTTCTGCGAAAATTGGCATAGTAGACAAAATTTTTACCCGAGTAGGTGCCTCTGACAATATTAGTCAAGGTGCTTCTACTTTTATGGTAGAAATGAACGAGACCGCAAGTATTCTGAACAACCTTTCTGAAAGAAGCCTGGTATTATTAGATGAAATTGGTCGTGGGACTAGTACTTATGACGGTATCTCTATTGCTTGGGCCATAACAGAGTATTTACACCAGCACAGCTCTAAAGCCAAAACCCTTTTTGCCACCCACTATCACGAGCTCAACGAGATGAGTGCGAGTTTTGAGCGAATAAAAAACTTTAATGTGGCCGTGAAAGAACTAAAAGACACGGTGCTTTTTATTAGGACATTAAGTCCTGGAGGTAGTGCACATAGTTTTGGAATTCATGTGGCTAAAATGGCCGGGATGCCTAATGAAGTACTGCAAAAAGCCAATAGCATATTAAAGAAGCTAGAGAAAAGTCACAGCAGCGAGCAACTCACCGGTAAGCTTCAAGAGATTCCCTCTGACATGCAACTCAGTATTTTCAAATTAGACGACCCTATTTTAGAGCAAATCAAAGAAGAAATCTTAGATCTAGACATCAATAGCTTAACCCCTGTTGCAGCACTGCTAAAACTGGAAGAGATAAAAAAATTAATTGGCGGAAAAGATGCATCTCACTAAGGTTCAGACCCTTTATGTCTGCCTTAAAAAAAGAGCCCTTTATTTTCTTTAATTTTATGCATTTTTACTTTGGGTTTTAGATAAAAGTCTTAAATTTGCCCTCGCATTAGTAGTAATGCACGATCTTTAATAACATAAAATGCGAAAGTAGCTCAGGGGTAGAGCATCACCTTGCCAAGGTGGAGGTCGAGGGTTCGAATCCCTTTTTTCGCTCCATAACCGTCCATATTGCGCAAGCAATTAGGCTCGAGTGGTGGAATTGGTAGACACGTTGGACTTAAAATCCAATGGACATTAGTCCGTGCGGGTTCAAGTCCCGCCTCGAGTACAACAACCCTTGTTAATCATCTGATTTTCAAGGGTTTTTTGTTTTAATTATCTTTTTTTGGCATCATATTGGCATCAAAAACCTTCTCTCCGCCCACAAAGGTTTTTAATATTTTGAGGTCCTTAATTTTTTGTGGTTCTACTTTCGTAATATCATCACTGATAATGACAAAATCGGCCAGTTTGCCCGGTGCTAAAGTTCCCTTTACATTTTCTTCAAAAGAAGCATATGCACCGTTCTTGGTATAGGCAATTAATGCTTCCTCTGGTGTGATTTTTTGTTTAGGCACCCAACCTTCTGGGTTTTTACCATCCAATGTTATTCGTGTTACCGCTGCATAAATTCCTTCTAATGGGGAGGCAGACGCAACTGGCCAGTCGCTTCCAAACGATACTATCGCTCCTGCATCGATTAATGATTTAAATGCATAAGTAGTTTTTATCCGTTCTGGACCAATGACTTTTTCAGCCCATCTACCATCATCAATTGTATGCGATGGTTGCATACTGGCAATCACATTTAATGAAGCAACTCTTTTAATATCTTGAGGTGCAATATGCTGTACATGTTCTATTCTAAATCTACGATCCTTTTTTCCATTTTCAGAAATGATATTTTCATAATTGTTCAGTAGTGTATTAATGGCACGATCTCCAATGGCATGAACTGCGACTTGAAGATGCTTTTTATCCGCATTAGAAACCCAATCATATAAATTCTTTTCTGGTACTAAGAATAATCCATTATCGGACGGGTCATCTGCATAAGGCTCAAAAAAAGCAGCCGTATGCGAACCCAAGGCGCCATCAAACATTCCTTTTAGTCCATTCGTTTTAAGCCATTTGCTTTTTATGCTT
>JGI20159J14440_10000763_pt1 | contig 24460 bp, 19 predicted proteins | sample COG_09_FD_14440 | JGI IMG/M metagenome (IMG submission 14440) | reverse complement strand
CGAAGACCTTTTCCATCCCCCGTATCAACTTCCACTTTTAAATAAAGCTTATCCTGATTCAGGAATAATTGCGGTGCTAATGAAGTCATTCCCTGTCCGCCAAGCAAAACATTATACCGACCATTACGAATCGCTACCTTGAGGGTTTCCCCTGGTTGATTACCATTTCTCCAATGGGTTGTACCGTTCCCATCGTGCAGAGAAAATGCGAATTGAGCTTCTCCATAATAATTGACTCCCTGTATATCAATCTTACCTGAATACGGTACTGGAGTGGCCGACCAAAGGGATGAAGCAAAGAGGAAAGAGTATAAGACCCGTATTGTTTTCATAATAATAAAAAGAAAATGTGCATAATTAAACTTACAATGTGGGCTAATTGTCAAACAACTTTACGATGGGTTATAAAGTTGGAAAGTGAAGGAAAGAAAGAGTGGGGAAATGGAAATGAATTGGGAGTGGCGGGTACGCTCCCTTACTTTCAGTGGATCGCCACCGGTTTACATCCTCGNGATGACTAGTCGTGAGGAATCGAGAGTACGCTTTAATGACAACGCACTCCTTCTCATTGCATGAAGCGAAAGAAAATAGTAAAACTAACTTCTACGATACCTATCTCTCTTGTCTATCTTCAAGAGATGCGCAAAATATGTAATCTATGTTTAGTCGTCTGTTATTCCTTTTTATATTTATCCCCGTTGCCGAGCTTTACCTTTTAATCATGGTGGGAGCGAGGATTGGATTTCTGCCGACAATAGGATTGATTGTCTTTACGGGGATTTTAGGGGCATCACTCGCCCGGCAACAGGGCCTTTCCACTTTAGCCAAAATCCAGAGTGAACTAAAAAGTGGTCGTCCACCCACCGATAAACTTATTGAGGGGGCAATGATCGTGGTCGGGGGGATCGTATTGATTACCCCGGGCATTCTAACTGATTTGTTTGGCTTTGCATTAATGGTGCCCAAATTCAGAAAAGGAATTGCGGCCAGCCTGAAGAAAAGTTTTGGGGGGAATTTCTCCACCATCCGGCCCAATAAGGGAGGAAAACCTGGGGACAAGGACTCCTTTAAAAATTCCCGCGATGATGTAATTGATGTGTGAGCGATCGATTTTTCAACTCGTTCTGTTTACAATAATTTAATCCTCTGAATCAGCCAAGTTCTCGATTTCTCTCATAAGAGTATCCCGAAATTCAGGGCCCAATCCTTCCCTCTTGGCAATTTCAATATAAAAGGGAACATAATCATCCTGAGCAAGTGCTTTGAGGGCAATATTATGAAAGGGATCGGAAGAATCGATAAAATAGGTATTCGGGCCGAAGGAAAGGGTGATACCAGAGTCACTTCTGAAAACGGCCAGCCTTTCATGTGATTCATTAGTCATAGATTAGGATGATAATAATTTTTACATCTTTCAGGCAAGCGGGTTCAACGCGATTGCCTTTCCTTTTTCGATTAGGTAGGTAAAAGTTGTGTTTCTTTTCCCTTACCAAGACGATAACCCGACCCGCTCGTTCCCGTGGGTCAACTGGATGTTAATTGGCGGTAACCTGTGGGTATTTTTTGCCTGGCAACTCCCGCTTGAACCCGATGAAAAGCAGGTATTCTTTTCTAGTTTTGGCTTTATTCCTTCGATGTTCTTTAGTCAGTTATCCAATTTCTCCTTAGAAACGATCGCGTGGGAATGGAGTACTGTGCTCACCTCTATGTTTAGTCACGGTGGTATTTTCCATCTACTTGGAAACATGCTCTTCTTGTACCTGTATGGCGATAATGTGGAAGAAGCGATGGGAAAGCTTTGGTATTTTTTATTTTATCTATCCTGTGGTCTGCTTGCCGCATTTGCCCAAGCCTTAAGCAGTCCAGATTCCACCATTCCCATGGTAGGGGCGTCGGGAGCAATTTCTGGAGTGATAGCAAGTTATCTTTTACTTTATCCACGAGCCAGAATTCGGGTCTTTTACTGGATTATTATTTTAGTGGGTACAGTCCAGGTACCTGCCTTTTTGGTTTTGGGCTGGTGGTTCGTTCAGCAAATACTGGCTTTTCCGGAATCAATGAAAGCGGCCAGTGGGGTTGCCGTGGCCGCCCACCTTGGAGGATTTGCTGCGGGGATTGTCTTAACCCCACTAATAAAGAAAAAGGGAGTAAAATTATTCCAATCGGGATATTCTCGCCCTTTTGCTCGCAATCGGTAAAATTTTATTTCATAGTTATTGCAATATGTCGAAAGATGAGCCCCAACGGCAGATATAAAATATAGCATCCTATTTCCACAATATCATCTAAAAATTTTTCACTAACCCACTCATTTTAGACCATCATGGACAAAGCATACCAACCCACTGAAGTCGAAGACCGCCTCTACAACAAGTGGATTAAACAAAAGTGTTTCTCTGGCAATGTGGACGCCACCAAGCCTGCCTACTCAATCGTAATCCCTCCCCCTAATGTAACGGGTGTTTTGACAATGGGACATGTTCTCAACAATACGATACAGGATATTTTGGCAAGGCGAGCGAGGCAGCAGGGCAAATCAGTCCTTTGGTTACCGGGAACGGACCACGCCGGAATTGCGACTCAGACCAAGGTCGAACAGGCACTCCGTAATGAGGGGAAGTCGAGAACGGACTTGGGACGGGAAAACTTTATTGACCATGCAAAACTTTGGCGGGATAAGCATGGAGGCATTATCTTAGAGCAACTCAAAAAACTGGGATGCTCCTGTGACTGGGAAAGAAATGTGCACACTCTTGACGAAGATTATTCGAAAGCAGTCATCTCGGCTTTTGTTCAACTTTACAAAAAAGGATATGTGTACCGCGGGCAGAGAATGGTCAATTGGTGCCCAGCTAGTTTAACTGCGCTTTCTGATGAGGAAGTGATCATGAAGCCCCAGCAAAGTATTCTCTATAAAATTAGGTATCAAATTTTGGAGACTCCAGGAGCGTATGTTGAAGTATCCACGACCCGTCCCGAAACAATCGTGGGCGATGTTGCCTTAGCGATTCACCCGGAAGATTCGAGGTGGGTTAATTTAAAAGGCAAACATGTGATGAGGCCAATCAATTCACAAGCAATGCCAATCATTGCGGACGAGGCCGTGGAAAAAGACTTTGGAACTGGAATTTTAAAAATTACCCCCGCCCATGATCGGCTCGACTTTGAAATCGCACAGAGGCACAACCTGCCGATGCTCGAAATCATGAACCCGGATGGAACTCTCAACGAGCTTGCGGGTGTCGATTATGCAGGAAAGGAACGTTTTTCTGCCCGAAAACTAATTGCTGCTCAACTGAGAGAGGATGGCAATCTGATCGCGGAAGAAAAACATCAAAATAATGTGGGCTTCTCGGAACGGGCCGATGTCCCGATTGAACCACGCCTTTCTGAGCAATGGTTTCTCAAATATCCGCGAGTGGAAGAAGCCAAAAAAGCGGTGAAGGATGGCCATATCAAATTTTACCCGCAAAGATGGGAGAAAACCTATTTGCACTGGCTCGATAATATACAGGATTGGTGTATCAGCCGCCAGCTTTGGTGGGGGCACCGCATTCCAGTTTGGTATAAGAAGGGAAAGATGCGATCCGATTCAAGTAATTGGCATATCTCAGAAAAGCCCCCTTCGGATATTGAAAACTGGGAACAGGATGATGATGTACTCGATACCTGGGCATCCTCGTGGCTTTGGCCTTTGGCAACACTCGGTTGGCCAGACGACGAATCGATGGAGAAAAAAGGCCTTGATTATTTTTACCCCACATCTGCCCTCGTCACAGGACCTGACATCATCTTTTTTTGGGTCGCCCGGATGATTATGGCCGGTCTCGAATTCAAAGGCCGCTCTTACAAGCCCGAACAGGCAATTCCGGATTCGGAACTCGCTGAAAGAATTCCATTTCAAGATGTTTATTTCACTGGAATTATTCGCGATGGAGAGGGCAGGAAAATGTCTAAATCATTGGGTAATTCTCCGGATCCACTCGATTTAATTGCAAAGTATGGCGCGGATGGATTGAGACATGGAATAATGAGTATCGCTCCAAAAGGTCAGGATATTCGCTTTTCCGAAGAACGAATCGAACAGGGAAGGAACTTCTGTAATAAATTATGGAATGTTTCCCGATTCCGCCTGATGTCTGCTCCATTAGAAGATAATTCAATGCTCGAATTGATTGTTCTTCGCATGAATTGTGAAAGGGTAAACAACGATGATCAGGCTATTTTGCTTCGCTTGGTTGAAACTATTGACCAGGTGGAAAAGCTTTATAATGAATATGAATTCAATGCCGTTTTACAAACGATCTATCGATTCTTTTGGAATGATTTCTGTGATTGGTATATCGAGGCTTCCAAGTCCCGAGTTCAAGAGGAAGAATCGAAAGATACCTGTCTCGCAATTCAAGACATTTGCCTCCGCCAGATTCTATTACTTCTCCATCCAGTTACTCCTTTTATTACCGAGGAATTATGGACGCTGCTAGGATTTTCTAACGGCGAATCGATTCAGGGAGTGAGTCCAGAATCAGGAAAAGATCTACTGGAGAAAATTGGGATAGGCGGTCTTCAGTTAGATACTCGCGTATTGGAAGAAATGGAAAATGTTCGAGAACTGGTCACCTCCATGCGCTCTCTAAAAGCCGATCGAAAACTATCCAACAATCGCAATGTTGTCTTTTCTTTTCTTGCCGATGATGAAAAAGCAAAAGTGCTCGAACGCCATACCCAATCAATCCTTATTACAGTGGGTGCAGCTGGCCTTAATCGAGTGGAGCTTGCCCCCGCCGGTATGCCTGCCTTAGTTTCTCCGTTCGGTTCAATCTACCTTGACCTTACAACTGGGGTGGATCTCAACGCTGAAAAAGCAAGGTTACAGAAAGAGCTTGCCCAGTTAGAAAAAGTGGTAAATTCGGTAAAAGGGAAATTAGCAAACGACGTATTTACCTCCAAAGCCCCTCCCCACATTATCGAAGGTGCGAGACACCAACTACTCGAAAATGAGGCGAAGTTAAATGAAACAAAAGACGCACTAGCCGCACTTAGTTAACCATTTTTGTTCCGATACTAATATCCGGTCACCGCGAACAGGTTACAGGATAAGAACAAGATCATGCAAAATAGTCCGGGACAAGTTTCTTAGTTTTAAAAAACTAGAAAGAAAACTAATCGAACTCCCTACCCTGGGAGATTTTAAATCGCTCTCTTTGTCGAACTGGCAATTCGGGCAAATTAGGTAATTCATCAGATTCCGAATCTACTCCCACCAATATCCGAGCTGCGTCCTGTAATGATTGCCAACGATCAAAATCAAGCGTTGGGGAATGAACAATTAGTGAAAGAAGGCTTCTCCACTCGACCGCAATTCGCTCCAAGTCCCCGACGCTCAGATCATCCCAGAATTGATCTTTTGTGGATAAGATTTCTTTGCGGTTTTGTAGGGCTTCGGTCGCCCCCTCTCCATACTCACAGGGTAATCCATTTTTTAAATAGCCCGGGCAATTTTTAAAACCAAAGGCACCACGACAAAGAAGTGCAAGGCGGGATTCTGTCTTGGCATAAGCACGAAATCGATGCCCAGCCCGCAAGTTGGCCAAGTCATTAATCATCTCATCAATTGGATAACTCCTGTCTTCTAATGCAACGGCAACGGCGAGTCCTTCTCCGCGAGAAAAGAAACTAAAAATTTCACCCCGTAGTGTGGGTACTCCCTTGGTATCAATCAGTCCTAACTTCGCCCAGACTTCAGCGGGGGAAAGAGTGCTTAAATTTTCCCAATCTTCAACCTGTGCTTTTTCCTTAAAGGGCGACTCGAATATTCGGGTTGTTGTTCGCAAGGGTGGATTCAGTAAAATTTTCCCACGAGCATCCTTCCATCCAAGCACCGTGGCAGAATCATAACGTAACCGCGCACGAAGTACTCCTCCGCGATCCACCAGTTCATCTAAACTCCCCCCTAGAGTAATGGAGGGTAAAAATTCACGAAATACATCTTCCAGTCCCCTTCTCATCCAAGTTTTGCGAGAAAACTTTTTTTTGAACTGAGGAAATTTTTCCGCGATCGTTTCCCTCAGATTTTTGCGAAAAGATTTAGTAAGAGTTACTCGTTTTCCCATCGATTCAGAATCTACAATTGCAAGAGGAACTTCTCTTCCGTAGGTCAGATTCTTTTTATCACCAAAGCGGCAAGGATTTCCCATTTTCACCTTACCCAGAGTGTCCGGTAGGGTCAGAGCCTTTACCCATTCTCCTTTATGCAAAGCAAATGCTTCTCCAAGGGGTGCTTGACATTGCCCGCCCCGCCTTTCCCACAATCCAGCAAAATTCCTCATTTCGATGACCTGATTACGACCCTGGTCTTCTTCAGGTAGTTCTTTCTTATTGAAAACCTGATCAATTTGCATGGAAATTTTATTAATTGAATCGCGAAGCCCCAGCCGGACATTTTCTTCGGAGAACAAGCGATGAGCCAAGTTTCGTGCTGCATCCAAGTGATCCTCTCCCCGCTTATACGCATAGTTCATTACCCGTAAAATGGCAGGCCAGTCCAAGGTTTGTGAACGCTTCAACTTAAGGGGACGCCCATCGTTTAACCGTGCTTGCTTGGGAGTTACAATGACAAAGCCTCGATCATCTAACCCCCTCCTACCCGCCCGGCCAAACATCTGTAATAATTCATCCGGACGCAAAAAATGAAGGCCATCGTCCACCCTGTACTCGCGATCGGTGACCAATACAGAACGCATGGAAAAGTTTACGCCTGCCCCAAGACCAGTGGTCGCAATCACAACTTGAAGTTGTCCCGTCTTGGCGAGAGGTTCAACCACGCCCGCACGAGATTGATACTCCAAGCCACTGTGATGGTACGCAATCCTCTTCCTCAGTAAACCGCTTAATTCTTTCCCCGCGATCTTCTTCTGTTCGGCAGTTAATTCCAATGGATCTGTATCGGGAAGCTCCGCCCCTAATTGCCTCGCTAGTTCTTCGGCAGCTTTTCGTCGTGGTGCAAATAAAAGAATGGGTCCTATCCCCGCACTCAGTGCACCCGCTACTAATTTGGGCCAGTGACCCCGGATTTTCCTTCCGCGAAAAGGTCGCTTTAACAAGGCTTCTGCAAAAACTTCTTCCAGTGGTACGGGGCGTACAAATTCTGAAACCAATTCCACTGAACGGCCATGACTCTCCAACCAATCCGCAACTTCACCAGGATTTGAGACACTTCCGCTCATCAACAAAAGGCGTACATTAGGCGGTGCCATACTTAAAGTAATTTCATAGCCGGGTCCGCGCTGGGGGTCCCCCAGTAATTGGTATTCATCCACCACAAATAAATCGGGCCCCTCCCCTCGTAGCATTGCACTTCTTTGAGTCTCCAAAGTGGCTACAATAACTCGTGAGTCGGTTTGGTAACGCAAATCTCCCGTGGCAAGACCGACCTCCCAACCTCTTTTTTTCCATTCTCTAAATTTATCGTTTGCTAATGCTCGTGTTGGAACTGTGTAAACAGCCCGACCTTTCCAGCCAGATTCAATTAACTGCTCAAAGACATAAGTCTTGCCTGCTCCCGTGGGAGCATGGAGGACAACATCTTTCCCATCCCGCAAATAACCGAGCGCTTTCCGTTGCCAAGAATCTGGCAAAGAAATTCGCTCTCCAAAATTGCTGCTATTCGTTTGCATTTGTCTGTCAGACCAATTGCATAACACATACACAAAATAAATCCATGAAAACCCGATATTATTTTTCCNCCACTCGATCCTTCCCTAATCAGAATGATTAATATAATTGTAGCCTGTGATCAAAACAGACTGATCGGAAAGAACGGCAAACTACCATGGAATATCCGAGAAGACTGGGAATACTTTTTAAAAACCACACAAAAGGGAACTCTAATCATGGGCAGACATTGCTACAACGATTTTGAAGAGCACGCCCAAGATAGGTCAGTCATTACTTTGAGCCGAAACCAGAAAATTAAATTCCCTCATGCTCTGAAAGCAGGTTCTTTAAAAGAATCATTATCTATTGCAAAAGAACTTAATCAAGTCGTATGGATTTGTGGCGGCCGGGAAATTTATGAAGAGGCTCTCGGTATTGCTGATTATCTATACCTTACCGAAATTAAAGCCGAGTATTCAGGAAATGTCTACCTTCCCCCATGGGAAAAATATTTCACCCGGGAAATTTCCCGAAAATCAATCCAAACAGATTCAGCTGAACTCATTTTTCGAGTTTTGACAAAATAGCGTGATATGTCCCTCGAATGCTTGCCTATACTACGAGTCTAATTTATAAATAGCACTTAAATCTCTTACTCGAATGGAACAACTTAGATTTCTCACACCCGAAAATATTGAACAAATTCGTATCGACTTTGGAACTCCAACCTTTGTATACGACGAAGATACTCTGCGTACGAATGCAAAGTCAGTACTTAATTTCCCCAATGCTTTTGGATTGTATCCTCGCTACGCAATGAAATCGGCCCCCACTGGTGCTATTTTGCGAATTTTTAATAGTGAGGGATTGGGAATAGATGCAAGTTCTGAATTTGAAGTGGAACGGGCTGTTCGGGCGGGCTACGGAACGGAATCAATTTCTATGAGCACTCAGGAATTCCCAGAAAACTTCCGTTATTGGGTACAGGATGGTGTGCATGTAAATCTTTGTTCATTGAATCAAATTCACAAATTTGGAATTTGGGGAAAAGGAGAATCTATCGGACTGCGTTTCAATCCAGGAATGGGGTCAGGAGGTACCAACCGTACCAATGTGGGCGGTCCTTCAAGCAGTTTTGGAATATGGAAAGAGGACTTGGAGGAAGCCAAGAAACTCTGTGAACACTACCATTTGAAAGTAAACCGAATCCATACCCATATTGGATCTGGCTCGGATCCTGAAGTGTGGCAAAAAGTAGCAGGCATGAGCTTAGACATTGTGCGTAAATTCCCCACCGTTAAATCATTAAATTTGGGGGGTGGATACAAGGTGGCAAGGATGCCCGGTGAACAGGCGACCGACCTTCAGGAAATCGGTACACCCGTGCGAAAATTATTTGAAGATTTTGAGAAAGAAACTGGGCGAAAATTAAAACTCGAGATCGAACCAGGTACTTATCTATTGGCACATGCTTGCAGTCTCGTTACCACAGTACAGGATGTGACCTCCACTGGTCCCTCCGGATATCGATTTTTAAAACTCAATGCAGGAATGACAGAAATCCTTCGCCCGAGCTTGTATGGTGCTCAGCATCCAATTGTAATTATTCCGGAAGACTCCCAGGCGAAACCAAAGGAGAATATTGAACAGGTGGTGGTCGGGCATTGCTGTGAATCAGGAGACCTCCTCACACCGGCTCCCAATGAGCCCGAGTCCCTTGCCCCTCGTTTACTACCCAAGGGAGAAATTGGAGACTCGTGCATCATTGAGGGTGTCGGTGCATACTGTTCCTCAATGTCAGCTAAAAATTACAACTCTTTTCCAGAAGCTGCAGAAGTATTAAAAAAATCGGATGGTTCCCTTTCCTTAATTAGAAAAAGGCAAACTTTCGAACAAATTATCGAAAACGAAGTAGCTCCGTGACCGTAACTGGGCTAGGTGATTTTGCCTTAGGGCAATCCGTTCCTTCTCGTGATCACGCCGTATGTGTAAGTCTGCCCAAAGTACAGGATCTTATTGGCTACGAGGAAAAAAATCCCAAAACCCTTTCCAAGATGAAATCAGGGTATCCCCGATTCATCCAACATCATTTCATACGCAGAGTCATTCAATTAGAAGAAGATTCAAGTGAATACACCGGTAAAAGTTTTATCTTTGCAAATTACCATCATTGCCAAGAAGCACTGAGCAGGTTTGCCGTTCAGAACTATACCATTCAAGAACGGGAGAATTATACTTGGCTACAATTAACGCGAGGAAGCGACCAGATTGAAAACATTAGTTCTTTTATACAGCATATTGGAGCATCACTATCCTCTCGGCATGCCGAAGAAATTTTGCTCCACCAAGGACTAATTCGAGATCGTGAAGAGATTAATGAACAGGATAGCCCCGATCAATACGCACGTGAAATAATTGCTCAAGTTCATGGTACCGGAGTTTCGGCAGAACGGGTGTTAATTTCTTCCTCGGGTGCAAATGCATTTTATTCGCTCTTTCGAACTGCCTTTCAACATTACCGAGAAAAAGGGAAAACCATATGGATTCGTCTGGGTTGGTTATATTTGGATACTATTGAAACAATGGAACTTTTTGCAGGAGAAGAAAGCAAAATAATTACCATTACTGAGCTGGGAAATCTCGATCAGTTACAAGAGATCTTTTCCCTGTATGGCGATCAGATTGCCGGTGTTGTGACCGAGTACCCGACCAATCCACTTTTAAAATCCTGTGATTTAGAGAAAGTGAGGGAATTTTGTAACCAATCCAATGCCTTACTCATTGTGGATCCTACCATGGCATCGCCTAAGAATGCAAAGGTGGCACATTTAGGAGATGTACTAGTAAATAGCTTAACTAAGTATGCAAGTTGGCAGGGTGACCTAATGATTGGAAGTCTAGTTTTTCCTGACCACTCCCCATTGGGTAGGGAATTATTTGAGTCGACTAAAAATTATTTATCTCCCCCCTTTAAAAGGGATCTTTTACGTTTATGTGAACAACTCCCTCATTATCCAACATTTGTTCAAAAAACCAATAATACCCTCCTCCAGGTGGTTCATTTCTTAGAATCACATCCAGGAATCAAGAAAGTATTTTGGGCATACCAAAATGATTCAGCAGGTTACTTTCGAAAAATTGCCGGTGATGAAAGGCCCGGTTGCGTGGTAAGTTTTGAGGTTACTGGGTGCTTTGAAAGTTTTTATAATCAACTTCGCATGCTTAAGAGTCCTAGTTTTGGAACCGAGTTCACCCTGTGCTGTCCCTATGTATACTTGGCACACTACAAGTTGATCCAATCCGATCAAGGATTGAACACACTCAAAAAAGCAGGAATTTCACCGTATTTGTGCCGACTTTCAGTCGGAATGGAGGAACCGGAAGAAATTATCCAAACCTTACAAGTTGCCCTGCAAGGTATGGAATAATTTAAAAACCAAGTTACCTTTCGAAATTACTCGAAAGAATGGGAATCCAATACTTTTCTAATCCGCTTCTTAGACAACCTGACAAAAGAAGGGACTCCATTTTCATAAGGTACTTCAACTTCACCTTGAATTAAAGGTTGGCAGTACTTAATGAATTTTGCCGTCATACTGACGCGATCTTCGGAAATCCAATCGGCAGGAATTTCTTTTACTCCGTTGGCAATCTCAGAAAGTGGAGCAAGACTGGTTTCACAACTGTAGGCTTCACCTTCTGCACGAACAAGTATGACCATTTTATCGGTTTCTCCGTTGATGGCTGCTTTCACTGCAGCCTGACCGGCCATAAATGCTTCGTCATTATCTGCTTGAGATGAACAATGTGCCGCTGCTCTTTGCCCCGTTCCCAGTTTGGAAGATCGAGCTTTAACAGCCAGGTTCTCTTCCACTAATCCCGCTAAGAAATCTCCAATCCCACCAAGTTGTTGGTGCCCAAATGCATCCTGTGCACTGGTGCTGTTCGCCACATAATTTCCGTCATGATCCAGTAAACCTTCCCCCACTACTACGAGGCAGTATTTATTCCTCTTGAGTACTCGTTGGACATCATCCACGAATTGTTCTTTGGAGAACGGTAATTCTGGCAGGTAAATGAGATGAGGCGCGTCATCAGGATTCTCTTTTCTTTTTGCAAGAGTAGCACCCGCAGCAATCCATCCCGCATTTCTGCCCATTACTTCTACGATCGAAACTAAATCGTGTTGCCCCATTGCCTCATGGTCCAAGGCCATCTCACGAATCACGGTACAGATGTATTTTACCACACTACCGTAACCTGGGCAATGGTCAGTGGTTACCAAATCATTATCAATTGTCTTGGGCACTCCGATAACACGGAGTTCGTAATTTTTCTCTTGAGCAAGCTTTGAAATCTTATCAGCAGTGTCTTGGGAGTCGTTGCCACCGGCATAAAAAAAGTATCGAATATTGTGAGCTTCAAAGACCTCGAGCACACGTTCATAATCGGAGTCACGTTTTAGTTTAAAACGGCAAGTGCCCAAAGCAGATGCGGGAGTATAACGAAGTCCGCGAATGTTTTGTTGGGATTCTTCTGCAAGATCAATTAAGTCTTCTTTTAGAATTCCAAGTACACCATTCATTCCACCATATATTTCTTCAATACACGGGTTATTGAGGGCTTCTGTTACTACACCAGCAACACTCGCATTGATAACGGCGGTTGGTCCCCCTGATTGAGCGACCAAACAATTTCCAACTAATTCATCTGCCATAATATTAAAGAGTCAAATAACGAAAAAGCGACTACTCCACAGAGGAACGATCAAAATGGCAATCGCAAAATATTTTGAATTACCAATGGCATCGATTACAGTGAGAAAATTCTAGAGTATGGAAGGCGGAGTATACTCTTGCGCGGTTGGATATCTTTTCGCCCAGGAACCAGCACTAGCCACAAAAGAATCAACTTGGGAATTCGCGGCACCAATTCGCTTTTGTCCCTCCTGAATGAGAGATTTTATGATGGTGGCATTCAAACCAACCCTTTTGTCTTTTGCTAAGCGTTTTGCTAAGTCATTTTCTTTCGCCTTACCCGTCCGAAGATCTTTTACGGTGGCCACTGCATGTTCCTTAATTGCAGCGTGTGCATCTTCCCGACCTGCCCCTGCCTTAACTGCCTCCATCATGAATGTCGTGGATAATAAAAAGGGTAAATAATGGGAGGCCTCGGATTTTATCATTGCGGGGAAGACCTCCATCTGAGTAAGGACAGTTAGAAAGGTATCCAGTAACCCATCAATCGCAAAAAAGGCATCTGGCAAAGCAACTCTTCGAACTACTGAGCAGGAAACATCCCCCTCATTCCATTGATCGCCAGAGAGGTTCGATACCATAGTTAAGTGACCATTCAATATGGCATGAAATCCATTAATTCTCTCACAACTTCGGCTGTTCATTTTATGGGGCATAGCCGAGGATCCGGTCTGTCCTTTTGCAAATCCTTCCCCCAGTAGTTCATGACCAGCCATGATCCGAAGGGTCTTCGCAAAACTAGAGGGTGCGGCGGCTAAACGAACCAGTATCGAGACCACTTCAAAATCAAGACTCCTCGGGTAGACCTGTCCAACATTCTCCCAATTTGCGGTGGCTCCCAGGTGCTCCATTACCTTGCGGTCTAGTTGCTCTGCTTTTTCAGTATCACCCAACAGGGTAACTTGATCTAAACGGGTACCCACTGCACCTTTCAATCCACGATAAGGGTAGGTAACGCATAGACTGGAAAGTGCTTCCAACACACGTTCCAATTCCTCCCCCCAGTTGGCCATCCTTTTCCCCAAGGTGGTGACTTGGGCCGGTACATTGTGAGAACGGGCGGTAAGTGGAATGTCTTTATATTGCTCGGCTTTTCGAGCCAACGCTAACAGGGCAGCAACTCCTTTATCTAGAATCAGACTCAGGGATCGATGAATTTGGAGCTGCTCCACATTTTCTGTTAGGTCTCGACTGGTCATTCCCTTGTGAGCATGTTGATGACCAGTTTTATGTGCAAATTCTTCCAACCGTGCCTTCACATCATGCTTGGTTACTTTTTCTCGTTCTTGAATTGATTCTAAATCAACCGAGGCTTTTGCGGAGACTGATGCATCAATTGCCTCCTGTTCAATCTCTACACCCAGTTCTTTTTGGGCTTTCATCACTGCAATCCAAAATTCTCTTTCTAGAATTATTTTTCCGGTTGCAGACCAGAGGTTTTTCATTGGATTCGAGGCATATCGCTCGGCGAGAACATTAGATATTTCAGTTGGCATAAAAAGGGGGCGATTAAAAAGTTTTCAGTTTTTCACATACTGAACGAATAATAAACTCCGGGGTTGATGCACCGGCAGTCACTCCCGCACATTTAAAAGATTGAAAGGTTTCTTTTTCAATATCGTCCGCCGTTTCAATATGGAAAGTAGGCTTATCATAACTCGCTGCTAACTTGGCCAACTTCCTCGTATTCGCAGAATGCTTTCCCCCGATAACAACGATGACATCCGCTCCATCATTTACAAGTTCCACCAGGTCTGACTGCCTCTCTTTCGTCGCACCACAAATTGTGTCTAATATAACAAGGGCTGGATATTTTTCGGATAATTGTAACGATAAATCTTTGAACTCGTGAGTAAACATAGTTGATTGAGAAACCATAACCACTCCAGAATTAAAAGTGGGTAATTTGTGTAAGTCTTCCTCATTTGTGATGACATGACCACGTTCATTCGCATACCCAAGCAAACCAGATACTTCAGGATGTTCAGGGTCTCCAAAAATAACCACATCATAACCCCGTTCGGCATGAGACTTTATTTTACCGGCAATTATTCCAACATCAGGGCAAGTTCCGTCTCGAAAAGGTAGACCGAGATTTTGTAAATACTTTCGTCTTTTGGGGGAAATCCCATGTGCTCTTACCACCACCACTGACTCTTTTTCATTATCTTGTGGTAGATCTAGTTGAGAAGCACTTTGATAATCGCCAACTTCTCGGATATCTTCACGCCCCAAAGCAGTCATCATTTGGCTATTATGGATAAGAGGACCATCGGTGTAGACTGTCCTTTCTCCACCACGTGCCTCCTCGCGGGCAACCTGGATTGCCCTCTCCACTCCCCAACAAAATCCCGCACTATTTGCTCTTATCACTTTCATATCTCGTAAATCTTTTATACCGAGATGTGACAAGAAGTACAATATTGATTTGCAATCACCNCAAAAAGAAGAACAAATTGAGTTAATGCATTTATCCATTACTTTTAAATTATCACTGTTACTTCAAGTTGCCGTTCTATTTTGCAGTCCCCCATTATGGTCTGAGGATGTAAAGGAATCTAATAGTAAGGAAAGCTATTATCTAAAAGGCGAACGAACGAAGGATGGAATCGGTAAGTATTATCTTGGCAGAGAGATTTCACAGGTAATGGGGCACCTCGGCGCTGGTTGGTTAGAACGCCCCAAAAGAGAGCAAGAAGAACGAACTGACCTGCTGATCAAAAATATGAAGTTATCTGCAACCGATCATGTTGCCGACATCGGTGCTGGCTCAGGATACTTTTCATTTCGAATCTCCCCGCTTGTCCCCCAAGGTAAAGTTCACGCGGTTGATATCTCTCCCCAAATGCTGGGGATTATAAGAGCGAAAAAAGGAAAAGGTGGTTTTGACAATATCCTGACTGTACAAAGCTCCATCAAAAATACCACCCTCGAACCCAATTCAATTGATTGCGCCCTCATTGTGGATGCATATCACGAATTTTCCTATCCCCGAGAAATGGCCCAGTCTATCTTTCGGTCATTGAAGCAAAAGGGCCGTCTCATTTTAATCGAGTATCGGCAAGAAGATCCGGGTGTCCCGATCAAATTACTCCATAAAATGTCGGAAAAACAAGCGAGAAAAGAAATCTCTGAGGTCGGGTATGTGTGGAAAGAAACGCTCGATTTTTTACCGCAACAACACTTTATCGTTTTTGAAAAGCCTAGTGCTGAAAAGTAAACTCCTTTTTTCCAGTAAACCTTAAGATAACAGTTCCACCCTTACCGATCATGAAAATCTCCAATACAATCCATTCTGCTTTCAGCCTCTTTTTCCTACTCTCATTGTCTGCCCACTTGATTCAGGCTGAAACTGTTGAGGTCGCGGGATACTCTTTCTCTTCCCCCTCGAATTGGGTATCCTCTGTCCCCACTTCAAAAATGCGAAAAGCACAATTTAAAGTCCCGGGAGAGAAGGAAAAAGAGGCGGAGGTCGCTTTCTTTTACTTTGGAGGCGGTGGAGCGGGTGGAGTAAAAGCGAATGTAGACCGATGGATGTCCCAATTCGAAGAGGCCAAGGGAATAGAGATCAAGAACACTACTATTGGAGATACCCCAGTCACCTATGCACAAGCACATGGAACCTTTTTGAGCGGTCGGGCATTTGGTCCCAAAACACCAAAACCAAATTATGCCCTTCTCGCCGCAATTATTTCAGGAAAAAACGGGGCCATATTTATTAAAATGACCGGGCCAAAAGAGACCGTGGAAGCACAGGTCTCAAACATGAAGAAGATGGTGCTCGATTCGTTGGATAAATAATGGTGAGACCGAAACTATTTTCGGTCAGGAAGTAAACTATTCTTAATTCCTACCAGTACGCTGTCTGCATATTCCTCTACCAAGCTTTCTTTCCATTCTCCGTTCATTTTTTTCTTCCCCTTGTAATTCCCTAACATTATGCGCTCATAAGCATCACTGGAATTAGCCACATATGGCTCCAAAAAAACAACTGGACAATGATAACTTCGGTTCGCAAGAAGATTTCGTGCCCATACCCCAGGCACATCTCCCACCTTTAATGCATTAGGCCCTTTATAATTAAATATTGATAGATTTGTCTTGTGGATAAACGCATGAGATAAATGCTCAGCAATTTCTTTTTCTGCTTCATTCCAACGATTAACTAAACGAAAAACCATTTCAAATCTTTGGTTGTCATCCGATAATTCGCCCCCCATAAAACATCCATTTACAAGTACATGAAAGTCATTCCTTTTTACTAATTCAAACTGTTCAGGATCGGGCCAAGGTGCGGCATTTAGATGTAAACAAATTACCAAGTCTGGTCGGATGACTTCGTTTACTAATTTTGCACGGGCATGAATCTCTGAGATTCGATAAAAGAGAACTTCCCTACGTTTCCTCACCAATTTAGCTCTCTCCTCTGCATTGAACATTTTTTTCAAAAGTAATTCCCTTTGCCTTACCCAAATCTCAGCCTCATCGGCAAAATCATTTGGTCGAAGTACGGTAACAGGTTCATTTTTCTCCCTAATTAATTTTACTGTTGCCCCCAGGTCACTCAGTTTTTCCTTAAGCCTAACTGCCACAGATAATGCAAGGTCTCCTTCCTTGACTGGAAAGCTTCCATTCAGTGCAAAATGTCTTCCTTCCATTTCTGAATATTGCCCACCAATGTGCCCAGGGTCTAAAGCAATACGGACTCCATTTAAGGTATTTTTCTTATCGGCGGAAAGTAAGTCAGAATTCTTTGAAATAGTTTGATTTTCATCAGAGAAGGAAAGTGCATACCAACTATCCTGGCCCCTTTTTTTTCGAATCAAAACCTCTTTTTCATTCAATTTGATCCAATCTTGATACCAGCTTACGCGGGGGCAGTAAACTTGGTGTAAGGTCTGTTTAAATTTACCCTTCGATAATGTTCCCTGAAATGCATCAAGCCTTGCCCAGTCAGGCGGCTGTAATTGAAGAGAAGTTTCTCCATAAAGAAAACAAAACGCCCCCCAAAAAAACATACATAGTAAAGACCTTATCGGCATAAACTTACAATGATCGATGAAAATTGGTTTGCAAAGTTATTTATTTTTACCGAGGACTCATTTTTAAATTCTACTTAATGATGAAATTCTCAAACGATACATCCACATTTTTTAGAGGCAAAGAAGTTCTACTGTTGGAGGATAATTTGCTTCTCGCCAAACAAATTTCTTCTTTTTTGGAAAAAAGTGGTGCGGATGTGACCCATTGCCAAAGTCTTGAAGAAGCGAGAAGAGCGCTTCCCGAGCTTAGCTTTGATGCGGCTCTCTTTGACCTGAACCTACCCGATGGCGACAGTCTCGAACTACTCAGAGAGGGAATTGTACCACAAAATACTTCGACGGTTCTTATGACTGGTGAAGGCGGGATCCGCTCCGCTGTGGAGGCAATTCAATTGGGTGCCTCTGATTACCTGAGTAAGCCTTTTGACCTCGATGAACTGCCCTATGTCTTTGCCCAAGCAGACAACCGGAGAAAGAACATTCGCCTCAGTCAGCACAACCGGGAGCAGGAAAAAAAGAAAACCAATGATCTGTTTTTTGAAGGTGCGTTTGTGCAGGACTTGGAAAAACTGAAAAAAATACTCGATGCAGACCGAAGGCTCGATGCAAACCTCCCTCCCCTACTCATCGATGGTCCAACCGGTTCCGGAAAATCCACTTACGCACGCTGGATTCATGCTCATGGTCCCAGGTCTGAAAACTCTTTTGTCGAAGTTAATTGCTCCGCAATTCCGGAGAACCTGATTGAATCTGAACTCTTCGGGCATGAAAAAGGAGCATTTACCGATGCCAAAAATGCCCGTATCGGTCTTTTTGAAGCGGCCGACCAAGGCACCCTCTTTTTGGACGAGATCGCAAGCCTTTCCCTCGCGGCACAAGCCAAGGTTTTGCTGGCGATTGAAAACGGGGTCATTCGTAGAGTCGGTGGAACCAAAGAGATAAAAGTGAATATAAGAATTATTGCCGCATCCAACCAAGACCTACGGCAGATGATTATGAGTCGAGAATTCAGAGAGGACTTATTTCATCGGTTGGATCTACTACGGATCAATATTCCCGAACTTAAGACCAGGGGTACTGACATTCTTCCCCTGGCTAAACATTTCCTTTCCGCTCTAAGCAAAAAATACAGGTTGCCTACACCAACGATATCTAAATCCAGTGAAAATTACATGCTTCACAACGAGTGGACAGGTAACACGAGAGAATTGATTCATGACCTGGAGAGGGCGTTGGTCATGGCCGAAAAAGGGCAAGATCTCGAACTTTCCAACGATCTACAAAGCGGGTTAAAGAACAACACGTTGCTTGACGAAAATGATTGGCTCAATCCCTCTTTCGTCTTTCCAGAGGATGGGTTCGATCTGGAGAAGGAGATGATTCGACTTATCGAACGAGCAATATCCCAAGCAAATGGAAACATTTCTGAAGCGGCCAGATTCCTCGGCGTGCCTAGGGATTACATTCGCTACCGTTTACAAAAGAAAAGTAAATAGGCCTTGGGGAATAATCCCCAACAAATGGCCATGCCATTGGGAAATAATTCCCAGTAATACTTCATTGACAAATCCAAAACTCAATCAATTTAGTCACAAGCATCTACCAATCAATAATTTAAACAAACCTGCCAGGTTGGCACTAAAAATGTTAAAATGATTCCAATATTTAAACATCAATATACAAAAACCATATAAATCATGAAACAATCAATCGCCTATCTACTTATTGCCGGACTCGGAGCAAGTTTTGTTTTTGCTCAACCCAAACCACTTCGACCTCTCCCACCAAAAGAAGTGGCTGAAGAAATTAAGCAAGCTTTAGATGCCGGTAAAATAACCAAAGAAGAAGCCAAAGAAAAAATGGAAGCAGCAGTCGCAAACATCGAAAAACCTGAAGTTTTATCTGATGATGAAAAACGCTCCCCCAAGGAGTTTGCTGATAAAATCCAGCAGTCCGTTAAAGAAGGTAAGCTTTCTCAGGAAGAGGCAAAGAAGAAACTAGGTGCTTTGCGCGGGGAAATGGAGAAGAAGGGCGAATTTAAACGTCCAAAACGTCCAGTAAAACCGGAGTTAAGTGATGCAGTAAAAGATAGCCTTGCCGAAATTAAAGCCGATCAGAAGAAACTTCACGAATCAATGAAAGGCAAACTTGCCGAACTCGGTCAAAGTGCCTCCAAGGAGGAAATGCGTGATGCAATTGAAACATTTAAAGCCGATAACAAAGATCAATTCGATGCGATCAAACAAGCACATGAAGCGATTCGCGAAAGTATCGAATCCGCACGTCCTGAAAAACCCGAAAGACCGGAACTCAACGCTGAGTTAAAAGTAAAAGTGGAAGCCCTTAAAGAAAAACACAAAGAACTACACTCCGCCCGTAAAGAATTACACGAGCAACTTAAGGAAGCCACAAAAGAGGAAAAAGAGGAATTAATTGCTGAATTTAAAGAGACCAACAAAGCAAAGCACGAGGAGATCAAAACACAATCCAAAGAAATTAAGGAAGAAATTAGAGAACTCGTCGAAACCGAAGCAACCCGAACTTCCGATCTGTAATTTTTTCGATTTTAAAGCCAATTAAAACTGATAGGAAGGAGCGATTTTTTCGCTCCTTCCTTTTTCTTTGGCAAAACTAAAACAACTTTTTAATATGGTCTCTTGATCACGGTAAATTATAAGTTTCTTACTTTGCTAAGTGTATTTCTTTTACATACTTCGGGAGTACTTTCCGAGCATGCATTTGCTCAAACCATAAAAGAACCTTCTTCCTTTGTTTCAAACTTGGGAAACCTGGAGATCATCAATCTTGGTGGTTTTGATACAAGTCCAGTTCCCAACAAAATTACCGAAACTCCTATACAAGTTGTTTCAGCAGAGCCCCCCACATCGCCCTCGCCTCCCACGCAAAATGCTCCGACTAAAAGGGAGAGTATAATGACAGATGAGGAACTTGAATTTCTTCTCTTTGGCTCGATAGATGAAGTCGGTCTCCCAGAAACTGAATCGGAGGAAAATGATTTTATTGAACTCGCTGAATCCAAAAGCTGGTTACCGTCCGTTTCTGCATCAGTTGGTTTTGGGGTTTCAGATAACCCCATGTATGGACCCTATGTCCGGGAATCAAGCACATACATGGAATTTGAAACAGAGAGTTTTTTACTCAGACAGGCGAACCCTGATTACTTAAGTTATTTTTATTTTTACGGGGAAGGAAAAAGATTCCTGGAAGTGGACGACCACAAGCTAACCGGTATTCTTCTCCTTCAGGCCGAGCATTCCTACAGACCTACGAGCTCGCCCAGTTCATGGGGTGCAAAGCTCCGGCACACTTACTACGATCAGGCTTTTGATTTTTCTGACCTGGGCCTCCCGTTCTCAATGCAGGTTCAATCGAACAAATCAGAAATCATTCCCCATTTCGGCTACCAACTTACTCCCAAAATAAAATTATCTGCCGAGACTGCTTTCGGAATCGATCGGTATGACAATCCTTCGGAAAATAATTCGGATCAGAAAATTCAGATAGACCTAACCGCGAAGCAAAGCGAGCAAACCACATTACATGCAAAGATTTCCCATCATACCATTCGTTATGTTGAACGGAGCAGAAAGGATGGAGAGGGCACAAATTTATCAGGGGGAAATCTCACAACCGAAAAAACAGGCGTTTCTGGATCATGGAAAAGGCTGTCGAACAACCCATGGCTAGACACACTGGGTGCAGAATTCAAATACAGCCAATTATCTGATAATGCTGGTGCCTATTATGATTACAGTAAAATAAGCACAAAGCTATCTCACGAAATTAAAGGCAAGAAATGGAAATCAGTCACGGAATTAGGTTGGGCTAATTATTTATACGACATTAGAACCGTTTCACCTGGCGCTCAATTTGAAAGACAGAGTTACGGAGTCGATTTACTGGTGACTCGTAAAATATCATCGGACTGGGAAACTTATTTCAAGTGGCGTTATGAGGAGGATCAATCGAATGCAAGAGATTATGAATATTATACCAACTTTTGGGCATTGGGTGTAAAGTGGGAAAATTAGGTAAATTGAATACTGAAAACAACCAATCATTGATGTGTGCAAAAAAGTCCAAAGAGGGACGGCTTATCATTGGAGCAATCTTATTTCTTTTTGGATTACTTACTTTTGTCCTCCAATATTTTGCCCTCAATCAATTCTACAATCTAGCAATCGAACGAACTGCGAATGTCCTTTTACCTGCAATTAACAACCTCTTTGAGGATATAGAAAAGGAAATCCTCGAAGAAAACCTAGATTACATTAATCTTGGTCTGGACCAATTGGTTTACGACGACATCGAGGGGCTTAGAATTCTGGCAATGAGATCTCTGGAAATTCCTGATGTCCGCAGTGTGTATGCTTATGATAATGAGGGTAGACTCCTCGACTTATCAACCAATATAGAGAAAACAAAAAAGAGGTTTTTTTCTTTGGAAAAAGGTAGAGAGGCACGAAAAATAACCAATTTCCAAAGGGATGCATTATCCATTGTTTTCCCCATTGGAGAACAGGCTGAAATTGGATTCCTCGAACTGATCGTGGATCCAAAGACGGATATCATTCCCGAACGGAATGCAATCAAGTCACAGGTAATGAAACAAGGCCTAATCGTTTTTCTATTTGGATCCATTCTTTTACTTTTTGTATTCAACCTATTTTTTAAACGACTACAGAAAGCTGAAACTCAATTGCTCGCCAAAACCGAGGATCTAAAGCATACCAATCAAAGGCTTGTCATGGCTTGTAAAACTGCCGGACTGGGCGCAATCACCGCCCACTTGATGCATGCAATTAAAAGTCCACTCATGGGACTAAAGAACTTGGAATTGGGCGGAGATAAAGCTGACTCAAAAATTGCCGACCAGGCATTGCAATCAACCACAAAACAGATTGAAAACCTGGTTCATGAGACCATGAACTGCCTCAAAGAATACGAACTGGATGAAGAAAGCTATTCTTTCCAAGCCCATGAGCTTCTTTGTATGACTGCAAAAAAGTTTAACCTGAAAGGTAAGGGTACTTATGTAAGCATAATCTCAAGCCAATGGGACAAGGTTAATATTAACAATTTACAGGCCAATCTCCTTCTCCCTATTCTACAAAACCTGGTCCAGAATGCTTTGGAATCAGATAGTAATACAAAAGTCTTTCTACAGCTTGAAAAAACGGAAGGCAGAATCTCATTTCTCGTTGCCGATAATGGACCGGGCGTCCCCGAGCACATCAAGGATGATTTATTCTCTCCCACCCGAAGCAACAAGGAACATGGAAGCGGGCTCGGACTTGCAATTTGTAAGCAATTAGCAGAACAAATGAATGGGGGAATTTTTCTTAAATCAAGTACCAGTAAAGGATCCACTTTCTGTGTGGAAATTCAACCCAAAGAAGACCTTTAATAAATTTGTATTATTTAACCAAATTATGCTAACTAAAGGCATGCCTCTCATCTTTCCCTGTCACTGCCAAGCTAGGTTTTTCATTGCCATGCTCTTAGCTACGGTGCTTGCGTCTGTGGGAGTTGCAAACCCAACGGCGCATTGGACAACTCCTTACTCGACGGGGGGGACTATTTTCTCATCTCCAACCATTGCCACGGATGGGACAGTATACATTGGATCGAACGATAATAAACTCCACGCGATTAATTCGGATGGTTCGGCCAAGTGGACTTTCACGACCGGGGACTGGGTTGATTCAACCCCTGCAATCGGGTCAGACGGAACCATTTATTTTGGATCCTGGGATAATCAACTCTATGCAATCAATCCAATGGACGGTTCTAAATTATGGGACTTTAATACGAGTAGTAGTATTATTGCCTCACCAGCTATAGGGGTAGAGGGAAGAATTTATTTTGGATCCAAAGATGAATTTTTCTACGCTTTAGAATCAAACGGTTCTTTGGCATGGGAAACTTATATAGGAAATGCAATCACCTCCTCAGCCGCGATTGGACAGGACGGAACCATCTATTTCGGGGATGAAAATGGTACCTTTCACGCCCTTAATCAGGATGGAAGTACGAAATGGACATACGAGGTGGATGATGTTGCGGACACAAACAAATCAATTCTCTCATCCCCCGCTATAGATCTTTCAGGAAACCTTTATTTCGGAAGTGGCAATGGATATTGTTATTCCATTGCGGACGGAGTCAGTGCAGCCGTACTAAACTGGAAGGTTGGGACCAATGACCGGGTGGATGCATCTCCTGTTCTCGGTCAAAACAATGAAGTCTTTTTTGTTTCCCGCGACGGATATCTTCGTGCAGTGGATCAAGTCACAGGTATTTCTAATTGGGAAGTTTTCTCGGGAGATGTATTCTACAGTTCCCCAGTCGTCGATTCCAACGGTAAGGTTTATGTCATCGGATATACCGGCTTTGGGGAAAACCATCTCTTTGCTTTTAATTCAGACGGAACCAAATCATGGGATACCAATAACTCATCCTCTCCACTCTCCATTGGTGGATTGGTGGATTCATCCCTTGCCCTGGACTCAAGTGGGAATTTATTTTTTGGATGCTATGACAAGAAAGTATACGCGGTAAATGTGGGGGCAGGATTAGCGGATAACTCTTGGCCTCAATTTCAAAGAAATAATAAACGTTCGGGTGCCTGGCCAAGCTTTACCATTAGTGTGATAATCGAACCAAATGGAGCAGGCGAAGTAAGTGGAGCAGGTATCTACAACCCGGGAGCAACTGCAACCCTAAATGTTACTTCAAATACCGGAGACGGTTATAATTTTGCATATTGGAGCAATGGGCAAACGGGTTCGAGTAATCCATTAGTTCTACAAGTTACGTCTGATTTAACTTTAACCGCAAATTTTGGGTTACTTGCCCATAACTTAGTAGTAAACGCGGGAACAGGTGGAACGGCTACCGGATCCGGAAATATTCCTCATGGTACTTTGAAAACGATAACTGCAACGCCAAGCACTGGCTATTCTTTTACCGGCTGGTCTGGAA